>ERZ780067.1-NODE-1-length-229428-cov-8.74945_pt1 | contig 229428 bp, 192 predicted proteins | sample MGYA00511841_ERZ780067 | MGnify/ENA primary metagenome ERZ780067 (study PRJEB29588, sample SAMEA2143295) | human gut metagenome | biome: human gut; feature: human-associated habitat; material: faeces | place: Denmark | collected 2008/2010 ... | reverse complement strand
ATCGTTCATTCAATAACTTTATAGCCAACTCCTTGTCGGCTATCGCGGCATACTGCTTTTTTGAAAAGAAGCCCGCCATTGACGTAAATTTTGTCAATGACGGACAACTGTCTATTTTCTAATTTTATTTCGAACTCACGTTAAATACATTGTGTACGTTCATTAATTCATCAATAACTGGGGCGGATTTGACCAAAGATTGCAGTATATTAGTCGATAAATAAAATATCTGCAAGAATTATATTATAACAATACAACTTCTTACAGATATTTGTAAAATCCTATTTTTAATATATCTATAATTTTTTATAGATATAATTTAATAGATGACTTTATTTCAGAGAACGAGTTCCTGTCAAAATATCATCGGGGACTTTGTCACAACGTACATATACTGAAATATCTTCCGGATTATCTTTAACAATCCATTTCATTGAATTGTCCAACATCTCAGTCACTATATATTTATTAGCCCAATCACCTTTACCAAAATCATATGTACCACTCAGAATAAAGCCATCTTCTTTTTCTTCTATCAAAAATGAACCAGTCAGTTTTCGTGAATACATACTATTGAGGTTTTGATACATTATATAAGTATGTTCTTTTCGGTCGAAGGTGATATAGCAATAAAGTTCGTCATTCATTTCCTTTCCATTCCATTCACTCAAACGCCATGTACCGTTGAGATTCTTATAGTTTACTTCCAATATTGCGTCTTTTACATCATCGTCATCATTACAGGCTACAAATGTGGCGAGTAACATGGTACATAACAGCATTTTAAAAAATACGTTCATTACTTTTCTTTTTTACTTGTTTCTTTACTAATTTCTTTTCTCAAAATCCATTCTCTATAGACACGGTAACTGTGCGTTCTGAGGGCGTGGAGCTGATTCCTTCCAGAATGACCGGAAACTTTAGAGGATATTTTAGGCCTTGAGGTATCAGGTGTTTGTTTACCTTGATGAAAATATTCGCTTCCATTCCGGCCGGTATGACTTCAGGCTCTACTGTTACGGTTACATAATCAGGGAGCAGGATTTTCATGGCTGTTACCGTCAGCGGATTGTTCCCACTATTTATACAGGTGAGACGTTCGGCGGCAATGCCTTCAGGACCTGCTTCTGTAAAATGGACCACTTTTCTTCTAAGTCTCAAATCCCCCATTTTATAGGGAAAATTTCTCCATTGCTTTTTGGAAGGAGTGACTATGCCTGTCAGCACAAGTTCTGCTACCGGAGTTGAAGAAGACTGGTCGGTATACACAAAAGCACGGGTATATAACTTTCCTGGATGTCCGTCCGGATGATAGGTGAGTACAATCTCACCTTTTTCACCCGGATTCAACTCTTTTTGTGTAAATTGGGCAGCTGTACATCCGCAGGTTGTAGTCACCTTGGTGAGTTTGATGCTCCGTTTACTTGAATTGTGAAAAACAAAACGATAAGCGGATGCTTCATCATCCTCGGACAATGTACCGACGTTGATCTCTTGTCCGGTAACAAACTGCAAGATTTTTTCCTGTGCATTGGCACAATGCGTAGCAACCCATATCAGCAGAAAAGTGATTAATGAATATTTTTTCATATCCGTCCTTTTGCGATAGAGTCAATTTATAACCAGCCATTGCCACCGGCATTGGTACGCACAGTGATATAGAACTCTTGAGTGGTAGCGCTTCCTCCATTTAGCTTGGCGGTAGCTACAGCCTTAGTCAAACCAGATTTCAATCCTTTTACTGTATATTTGCCGGGAGCTATTTCAGTCACTGTCGCAACCGTTTCGTCAGCTACCTGACAAGTGAAGTCTGCATTTCCGGGTTTAAAATAAGTAGCCAAGTTAATGGTTGTCGTCTTGCCTGTTCCCAGATAAATGTTGGGCACTTTCATGTCTACACCAGAACCTTCGATGTTATTCAACAATAGAGCTGCATCGATCATGCCGCCTACTTGACCGACATAATCACTTAACTGAAGACGGGTAGGATGATTAGTTCCGTTAACCGACCAGTTTTCGTAATATAGTTTGCTTTCATCGGAATAAGTAATCGGTTGTGTGGATTTCAATAATAATTTCCGGAAGTCTTCGGCGCGGAAGTGCTTGCCGAGTTTCACTGCATAAGACAATCCCAAAGCAGCTACGCCTGACACATGAGGACATGCCATCGAAGTCCCTTCGTAGTATCCATAGTTATCACCGAAATCGGTTGAGGTAGATCCATTCTCATCGGGTGTAGCAGTTCCTCTTCCCGGGAGGGTAGAGAGTATAGAACCATATTCAGTGCAATGATACCAACTGTCACCACCGGGAGCCGAAATGTCAACTCCTGTGCTGTAATTGGAGTAACAAGCCGGAGTTTCATCGGCAGCTGTTGCGGCGACTGAGATATAGTCTTTGTATGCTCCCGGATAAGAAGACATCGGAGCAAATTCATTTCCTGCTGCGAAGACTACGATTCCGCCTTCAATCACTCCGTTCGGAGAACCGGCATTGTTGACAAAATAATCCAATGCCTCCTTTTCCAATGGGGTAGTGGATGCCCATTCTTCATCTGTTGTAGGTCCCGGAGTATAATTCATGGCGTTGGAACGTCCGGAGTTATATCCCCAGCTACATTGCAGAATAACAGCACCGTTATCTGCCGCATATTTGATAGCTTGAGCCTCAGCAAAAAGAGTCACTCCTTTATCTCCGGAAAATAATTGGCAAGACATGATCTTCACACCCGAATTGTCTGTTCCGTCACCACCTGCTATCCCGGATACGCCTATTCCGTTGTTGTTGACAGCGGCGATTGTTCCAGCAACATGTGTACCGTGTCCGGTATCCGCAGCTTCCGACCAGGATATATACCCGTTTCCTGATACGAAATTATAGCCGTATACGTCTCCTGCATATCCGTTCCCATCATTATCTATAAGAGAAGTAACATCATCTTCTCCCGGATTTTTCCACATATTTTGAGCCAGGTCTTGATGAGTGTACATTACTCCTTCATCCAAAACAGCAACGATAATAGACGGATCACCGGTACATTTTTTCCACGCTTCTTTACAGTTTACGTCTGCACCGACCGTTACGGTTCCTTCTTTGGCTTCTTTTATTGTTCCGTTATTGATGTAGCTCCATTGCAAAGCCAGTCCCGGATCATCAAACGGTGTTTCGGGTGATTCACTTGTACACATGGCAATGGCACGTTTGGTTTGCTCGTCGAGCATAAAAGGACGCTTTTGAGTGTTGTAAGCCCGCTTTATAGTGCGGTTGTATTCGATAGCTGCAATTTCTCCAACATTGGACAGGTCTTGAGCTACTTTCTGCAAATCCGCATCCTTATCAAAACGTACCAGATACCAAAGGTGAAGCCCTCTTTTACGAGTACGTTCTTCATGGCGTACATCTACCGGGAAAATACGTTCAAAATGATAAGCGCCTGCAACATCCAGCACTTCATCTACAGTGGGAATACTGGAACGAGTCATCACACCTCGTTCTGAACGTGTCTGTGCCTGATCCAATAAATCAGCAACTTCCGGTTTGAACTTGATTAACAATTCTCCCCGGCATGCATCTGCCGGAATGGAAGTTACCGGAGTAGTCAGGTCATTCGTTGTTACCATTTCCGTGTCTGTGCAGGACACGAAAAAAGCAGTGAACAAAATCGCTATTTTATAGTATATCTTTTTCATAATTCTTCAACTGTTTAATTTTCCCAAGTCGGGCGTTTGTTAGGATACAACTCGTAATATTCTTCAAAATCCTTCGGTATATTGACAAAGCCCGGAAGGTTGCCTTTTGTATCACTCTTTGCATCTTCTTGAGTAAAGATGAAAGTGAATGAGTTCCAGTCAGCCATTTGAGGATGAAGCAGAATCCAATTGGGAATTTCACCATGCAAATAGTTCAGGTTGACAGTAAATCCTTTGGTCTTGAACATTACTTTTGGTGTGCTTACCAGAATCTCAGGTAATTCATCTTTCTTATCTCCTGTATTTTGGGATGCTTTAATATCTTCCTCTGTATAGAGGTCAAACAATCCGGAGTCAGAGAGATCTTTATCAGTTGGCAATTCACCTTCGATATAGTTATTGGAAAGTTGTAAAGTATCCAATTCCCATGCCAGCATTTCCATGAAGCGCCGTTTATCTGCATAGCTGCTCAAATCCAAATATAAGCCATCCTTATCTTTATCCAGCGTAGTCAGATCGGAAACAACGTCTCTTCTTCTGTTAGCATTCATTTTCAACACTTTTAAGTTCGGAAGTATCTCTTTATTGAGCACAGCCGGTATCTTGTTGAAATTATTGCTGGACAAACTTAAAACTTCCAATTTGCCTCCCAGCTTTTTTAATTCGTTGATATCAGGCAATTCCGTCAAGCCATAAGCATCTAACCTCAAATTTTTCAGATACTCCAACTGACAGACTTCATTTCCTAATTTGATACTCTTCAATCCATTATTCGCATTACTGAAGAATTCCAATGTTTCTACATATTTCAGATGGGTGACTTCAGCAGGAATCGATTCTTCTGTTTGGAACATACTAAAGAGAACGGAACGCACACGACCTTTCATTTGAGGATTATCTTTTACCTCCTGATCGGTATTTTCCCAAAGTTTTACACCGTTCCAATATCTCATATTGCGGCTACCATCCCAAGGCGACATCACATTCAGACGTTCGCTGATAATCAGCAGTGCCAATGAGTCTCCTGCACGGTTGTCCGTAATGGTAGGAGCTGCTTTTTGCATTACCGTCACAACCGTTTCCTGAGGATTTCCGTCATTGTCTGTAAATTTGAAAGCAATTTTAGCCGCACGCTTCTGGTCTTCTACATTGACATTCCAGTCAAAGCGCAGTTTGGCGGCAACCGGGCGCTGACCATAGTCAAGATTCAAATCTTTCTCTTTGTAAGTCGTAGAGAGCCATTTGGCCTTTTCGCCCATTTCACCGGTGTCGTTTCCGGATTCATCCAAAATAGCTTCCTTTATTTCTACGCTAAATCTCACGTTGGTTACAACAGACAGTTCAAAGAAACGCTTGTCTTTTAGTGCCGAATTTTCAATCAGCGTATCAGTGGTGGAAGGATACACTCCCAGTTGATATCCCATCTGGGTCAGTTTGATGGTCTTAGGCATCTCTCCGGCAGCTTCTATACGGATGGATGCTGTTCTCGGTTCTGCCAATACCGATGCATCTGCTGAAACGGTGAACTCTCCGCTTCCCATACCATTTGCCGGTGTAATCTTCAACCAGGATGCGTTTGCATTTATATTCCAGGTATTGGCAGCAGTAATTGTCACACTCTCTATTCCGCCATTTTCCGGAAAAACCAGTTCCTCCGTGCTCAGCCCGAAAGCAATTGCTTGATCATCGTCATCATCGTCTGTGCAAGCCGTAATGAAAGCAGCAGACAACATCAAGCCTAAAGTCAGTTTTACTATATATTTCTTCATAAAATTCTATTTTACTGCAATACAACTTATTTATTCTCCAACTTTAATGCAGGACATCCGCGGATATTCTGCCAAGAGTCGTAAATCAATGTATACATTCCGGCAGTGATATAAGGACAAACGGCTGATACGTTAATTACGATTTCCGGATTGTCGCTGATATCGAGTATGTAAATGCGGTAAGAGATTTCCTCAGTTTCGGGCACTTCACCGATATCATTACCACCTAAGAAGAGACGTTGCAGTACCGGGCAGGTAGCTACATTGGTAGGCCATTCTTTCATGCAACGATAACCGTCCGCGTCACGTTGATGACGGACTGCGATAGAACGCAATGTCTGAATATACAGTGCCTCGAACGGGAACTTGTTGAATCGGTTGTAACTTAAATCCATCTGTACTATATAGTAGAAGTTGGTAGAGAAATCTTCCGGTAGTTCAGTCAGGCAGTTGAAAGTCAAATCGAGTGTATTCAGCATATTGGCTCTCGGACCTTTTGAAGCTCCTTTAGGAAATTCGGAAATCTGATTTCCTGCCAGAGTCAACGAACTTACCGGAGAACCCGCCTGAATGATGGCCCCCGGAAACTTAGTCAGCTTGTTGTATGATAAGTCTATCGTAGAGGCATTGATCCCTTTATAGCCGTTGCCATCATTTTCAATGCTTGCTATTTCGTTGTATGAGAAATTGACAGAACTCATGACATAAATGGAGCTGGCATCGAACATATCGGGCAATACTTTCAGCTTGTTGTGAGAGAATGAATATGTTTCGATGTTGTTGATACCGCTGAAATTATCCGGAATTTCTTCAATCTCATTATAGTCCATGGTCAGTTGCGTTAAATCGATATCAGCACCCATCGGATAAAGGGTTTTGATTTTGTTGTGTACGCAATCCAACTTGGACAACTTTTTCATCTCAGCAAATTCTTTCGGAATTTCTGTCAGGTTGTTATAACCCAAGTATAAGATTTGTATACTCTTTCCGGCATCTGATGTTGCTAGACTCTTCAATCCATCCAATAACTCTTCACTTGAAAACTGAGGGTTCATGGCCAAGTTCAATGCCTCCAGATTCTTCAATTCATTTAATTCCTCAGGGAATTCTGTCATTTTCTGGCAATTGTAAATTTCTACGTCGCGGCACTCTTCCAAGTATTTCATAGAAGAAGGTAATGAGCTAATCTCACCGTTGGCAATATAGAACTGGCGCAGTTTAGTCAGATTCTTAAAGATGTTATCTCCATCCTCAAATCCGGTAATACCATTTGTATAGTCACCCGGCTGCACATCTGTCGGCATGATATTTGTCTCTTTAGTCTTGTTTTTCTTCAAGTCCTCAACTTTGAAATCCGGTTGCAATGTTGCAGAGAAGTTGGCGTACGGACTTTTTTTCAAAAACTTATTGTAATAGTCATTACGTGTCTCCTCAAGATAAGTAGTAGCGGCTTCCGCTCCGTATTTCATTTGCGGACTGATAGAGCCGATCTTGTCGTTATGAGAACCGAGTGTCAAGACTGTAAGTTCGGTAAGCAAGCCGAGCTCTTTGGGGACAACTCCTTTGGGATTGAAATCGCCGATATTCAAGGCTGTTACACGACCTTCGCTGTTCACTGCGACTCCCGGCTGATTTCCCCACATATCTTCTTCCTTGTTAAAGTCCCAGTTGGTACCACGTGGATATCCCTCGCCATTGAACGACCAGTTCTTTCCTCCTAAAGCTTCCCAAATCGCTTTCAAAGCATAATAATCCTGGATATCTGCAGCCAGACGATTGGTTTTCACCGGAACTTCTGCATGGGTCTCTTCACCCTCCTTGATAATAAAACTGTTTTCTTTCAGTGATGCAGTCGATTCCAAAGGTATTTTACTTGTCTTATTGTAAGTAGTGTATGAGATGACTTCATATTCACCGGCCTCTAAAGTAACTAATGTGTCGATAACGCCGACTGCCATTCCCGGACTTCCGGCTTCCGTACCATCAAATCCCTCTTTATATTTCACTTTCAAGTTGGTGAAAGTGCTGTCCTGCTGAGTATAACGGTTTCTTACTTTGATATCCACTTTAGCTATCTCAGAGAAAAGATACGTCTTTCCACCTCCGTTTCCTCCAGCACGTGTATTTTCAGAAGTGCCTTCATAAAAGTCTTTCACTAATTTGAACTTTACCAAACCGCTGTTGACAGCTTTCACATAAATGTCCTGTACGATCAATCCACCTGTCTGTATGGTGAAAGTGGTAGGCTCTGCCGGTTCTCCAGAGAATATTTTCTCTTCCACTTTGTTGAACAGGTAATAACCGATCAGTTTGTAATCTCCCGGAAACAACTCTAGCTTATCGCTACGCAAGCCATATTCTGCCAACTGATCGTTATAAGCATTCAGAGGAACACTTTGAGTAATCGTTGTGTTATTGTGCAAAAGTACAACCTGCATTTTCTTGGCATCATTCAAGAAATCTAATTTATCAGTAGTTGAACGAGTGGCAGACTCCTCCCCATCTTCAATACTCTTATAGAGTTTGAACTGTACATAGCCGTTGCCTACCTGCATCTCTTCGTTGTCATCGGAGCATCCGGTTATTGCCACTGTGCAGAGCAGGGCAATAACTGTGACTATATTCAGTTTTGAAAAGAATGATTTTAATTTCATAATTTGAAAATATCTTTTTTAACTAAGCATTAATACTGTTCAATCAAAAGTACGCTTACGATTTCTCCATGTTCCATATTCATATCATCTTGCGCATACTCTTTGATGGTCACAACCATAGGTGGCGTTTGTGCTTCGGGATATGCCGGTACTGTCAATCCCCACATATTACCACCCCATGACTCTACACGTGCACCTGTCCATAGATTTGTACACTCTGGTATAATAATATCACTATATGAATATCCGACTACCGTTACTTGAAGACTTTCATAAGCTTGTGTATGATTCAAAGCAACCACCCAAACATTCGATGTTCCATATTTATCAGGATCGGCTTCATCTAATTTCACGGGACCTTCACCTTCAGGCAAACCTTCAATGGTAAATCCGCCCTTTTCTATCGCTGCTTTGCCTTCTTGAGTAAAGTCTGCCAGAATATATTGAGCGTACTGCTCTTTTAATTCAAAGAAGCCGTCCAAATCATCGAAAAGATTATTCATATCTCCCCCTAATTCTTCATATTTTTTAGATGGAAGTACTAACACCATTCCTTTACGAGGGTCTCCGCTATTACCGGTCATCATATCTTCTTCATTAGATCTGACAGATATAGAAATATTGCGGACATCTTGTTCGTCTTTTTCTGGATAGATCCAAGTAGACCATTCGTCCAACGGTGTATACCCCCATTTTTCATCAAACGAAAGGCATACCGTTTTATATTCATCATCGCGGGTAATAACCTGTAATTTCATTGGGGCCTCTTTTTTTTCCACTTCTTCACCGGATAAACTGGCAGTCCAATATTGGCTGCCATCTTGTGAAAAAGTCCACCCATACGTATTCATCGGGAACTGCACAGCATCTTCCGGCATTCCTTCATACGCAACCGGAATCTCGATAGAATATTCTTGTCCGTCCTTATTTACGAATACAATTTTGTTATTTATATCTCCTGCTTCTAACGGATATCTCACATCTGCATTCTCAGCAAAATCAAGAGCAATAACAGATGTCTTTCCGGCTTTCCCTACTCTGTATTTGCCATCGATGGAGATCCATTCCGGATATCTTTGTATTTCCCAATCAAAATTCGCAACTACACTGATGTTCTCCAAACTGATTCCTACAACTGAATATTTCAATGTAGCCGGATTTTCCTCTCCGAAAGGATGTTCGATGTCCTGATACATCTTTAAATCGCGTGTATTGGCAGAACGGTTCACTACAGCAATCGCTTGCGTCTGCCCTCCCATTGATAATGTGATTTCAGCCAAAGAATTTTCAAAATCCCACACATCGTCTGTAGCGATTATTTGCACCTTCTGTTCACCCGCCTTACCGGCCAATGAATTCTGCAATTCACCGTCTACAGAGAATTTGCACCATAATTTGGAAGAAGCGAGTGTCCAAGGCTGGTTGGCGGTAAATACCAACTCGGCCGACTCATTCTCTCCCGGCTGGCAATTAAGTACTACCGATTCCGGGAATACCGGAACTTCCAGTTTGTCGTCGTCATCCGAACAAGCAGTAAAGGTAGTCATAGCCAGCAGCATTGAAAATGCTCCCAAGAGCCATTTTATATTTTTCATACTCATTTGAATTTCCGTTTATTTAGTTATTCTCATCTGATGGTTCTTCCGGTTTAACTCCGGCTTCAGCATCACTGATCCATTCAAGAATAGTCAGATAGGTGTTTTCTGTCTGTACTTCGTCTCCCTTTTGTGCATACAGCATAAAATATAACATACAATAATGCTGACATACATTATAATAAGAAAGCATATTGACAGGTTGCTGTATTCTTAGATTACCATCTCCAATTGGTCCTCCGAAAACTTCATTCGTACTGGCTATCACCTGACCTTGCTCCAAGTCGATTAGCGGTTGGAGCGGATCTTCGGTACTAAAGCGTATTTTAATGTCATATCCTTTATAGAAGAAATCTTTGAGTATGACTGCATTTTCTTCTTCCGGATCGGGTTCGGTCATAATGATACGTTCTGTTACACCCGGCATGTGGCTATCAAAATATGTAGAAGTAACACGACAGTAGCGAGTGAAGGTATTCAGATTGAATGGACATACTTTGCGCAAGACAACGCGTGCCTTATCACCATATACGCTCCATATCTGTTCTTTATTGACCAGGCGCAGCGTGACACCGATAGAATCCGTGTCTGCAATTTTGTCGAAATTACCACGGATACGTACCGCTGTAGAGTACTCACCGGCTTTAATCGTCACTGAGTTGGACTCGATTGAATAATGTTTCCCTTCGATGGCGTTGCTCTCCTTGTCTATTACTTCTACTCCGTAGGTGCGGTCGTAACCACATGCTTGGGTAGCTGATATATATACATCATGGTAGTCATTATTCTGAATGGCAATAGTCGATAATGTATCGGAGAACATGACATAATTCGGACCGTCGTATGTGACATGATCTTCGTCACATCCTGCCAGGCTGCATCCTATGATGACAGTCGTGCATAATCCTGCTAGATAGTGTTTCATTGTCATATATTCTGTTTAGTTACTTATTTATTGCTCTCATTCGGTTCAACTTGCGACCCCGGTAAATCCAGTTCGTGTTGTGGAATAGGCCATACAAACAAAGGATTGGAAGCATCTACCTTCAGACTGCTTCCTACTGCAATCGTATTCGCTTGTGGCTTACGGGTGAATCCGTCAACAAGTCCTTGTTGCCCCCAACGTTTCAGGTCATTCAAACGGAAGCCTTCCATATAAAGTTCCCTCACACGTTCTTCTGATATTTCCTTGAACCAGTTTTCTTCCGTTAAAGAAGCGGAACCGTAGTTTGAATAACGTGCCTGACGTAATGTGGTAAGATCATTTGCTCCTTTCCCATATTCAGGATTCGACTTCTGGCAATAAGCTTCTGCGCGAATCAGATACTGTTCAGAGAGACGGAATACTTTCGGCATGGTAACATGCAGGATGTTCTGTTCATAGAATTCCTGGTTTCCGAAATATTTAGCCAGCAAAGGCCATTGTAGACCGTGTTCGTATCCGGTTCTATAAGATTGGAAGAAAGTAGTAGCACGCAAATCAGTATCTGCATACAGATTCAACACCCATTCTGCCGGAACATAATCCGGTTTGAACGAATTGAAATCATAATTGAAGAATATCTGTCCTAAACTTCCACCATATGATGTGGTGGTGAATCCTACTTTCCAGATGGTTTCCGTGGAATGGTCGTACTGCCACATATACTGATAATAGGAAGTTTCGGAATCAATCATTTCGGTTGTACTGGACAACTTGAATTTACGGCTGTCGATTACTTTCGAAGCATACTCAATTGCCTTGTCCCATTCTTGCATATTCAGATAGACACGTGCGTAAAGAGCGTTTACTGCATATATAGTGAAGTAGGGAGTATCATAATAAGATTCGTCATTCTCGTTTTCATCCGGTTTGAGGCAAGTTGCAGATTGAGCTAGATCGTCTAGTACGAATTGATAAGAGTCCTTCAAGGAAGCACGTTTCAATGTGCCAGCGTTTGAATAGCTTGATACCAATACTACTCCCAGTTCATCAGCGGCAGTGGCAGGATCGTATGCTTTGCAATACATCTTGATAAGATCCGAATATGAGAGGGCACGGGCAAAGAGAGCCTCTCCCTTGAACTGTTGTAATTTCTCATAATCTTCATCGTCAACCTCCTGCTCCAATACGGCAATTCTTTCCAGCAGGAAATTGCATTTACCGATCAGAGCATTTAGTGTTCCGTAAACGGCCTCCACTTCTGTATTGGTAGGCAGGATATCCCAGCGCCAAATGTTGCCGTATGTATTGGTGTATCCTTCTACGGCATAAGCCAGATCGGCTTGTAAGTCGGGTAATAATGTCAGTAAGCCGCTATAAAGATTAGGATTCTTCATGTAGGCATAAATTCCAATCACAGCCTGATTGGCTTCTTCTACAGTTCTGATTGCATCTCCTTCCGGAATCGCATCTTCAGGATATTTGTCTAGACAAGACACCGAAGAGAAAGCGACAGCAGCCAAGGTGATATATATCTTTATCTTTTTTATCATGATTACTATGTTTTTAGAATGTAATGTCTAATCCGAAACTGAACTGACGTGACATCGGATAGGCAGCCTGATACATGTTTGAGTTCGTTTCCGGATCCAATCCTGTAAACTTGGTGAATGTCAACAGATTCTGAGCTTGTCCGTAAAGACGCGCAGAGCTGATGAATTTGGTCTTCTTCAGCCAATTCTGCGGCAGGGTATAGGACAACATCAGGTTTTTCAGACGAAGGAATGATGCGTCTTCCAAGAAACGGGTATCATGCTGTGCATAAACGCCGTGACGAGGAATATCCGTTATGTCTCCAGGCTTTTTCCAACGGTCGTAAAGCAGTCTTTTCGATTGGTTGTACATAGAGAATTGTCCGTTGCTTTCTTCCATATAACGGTCGTTGTTGTAAAGCCAACGATCGGCCATCCAACTGAACTGTGTATTTAGTGACCAGCCTTTCCAAGTCAGTGTAGTGCCGAAACCACCCTGCCACGGAGCGATATAGCTTTTACCGGTCATCACTTTGTCTGCTTCTCTGAGTTCAGTAGTCACTTCACCGTCTTTGGTGTACCACAACGCATCACCATTAGCCGGATTGACACCAGCATAGCGGTTCATGTAAAACTCACTGACAGAATGCCCTACGGTCAGTTTGCTTGCGGTGGTACCTACAATGTATTCATCTGCACCGTTATACAGCTCTTTCAGCTCATTTTTGTTGTAAGAAACATTGGCATTGATATTCCATGTGAAGTCCTTTGTCCGGATGATGTCGGTATTTAATGACATTTCGACACCGCGGTTGACCATCACGCCGACGTTGTCCCAACGAGAGGAGTAACCTCCATCAGAGTAGGACACAGGAACTTCCATCAACATATTGGAAGTACGTTTGTTATAGAACTCGAAGTCAAAGTTGATACGGGAAAATAATCCCAGGTGCAAACCGATATTGGTGGTCCACAACTGTTCCCAACCTAATTTTTCATTACCTCTTTGAGAAGGGGCGATACCTGCTTCTCCCATATAATCAAGTCCGCCGGATACCAAAGCCAGGTGGTCATAATTGGGAATGGTAGAGTTACCGGAAGTACCTGTACTGAATGTTACCTGTGCGTTGGTCAGCCAGTCGTATTTCTGCATGAATTTCTCTTTACGCAAGTTCCACATTAAACCTACCGACCAAAAGGTAGCCCAGCGACCGTCTACACCGAAACGGGAAGAACCGTCCGTACGGACAGAAAAGTCTGCATAATAACGGTCGTCATAGTTGTACTCACCTCTACCGAAGAAAGATACGTATGCATAAGCGGCAGCTACATCACTCCAACTGGTAGCACGTGTACCGGAAGTGACGTTGGTCAGGAAATCGTTATTCTGCCCTCTGGTACTTACCATAAAACCTTCCTGACGGAAGTCAACGCCTTCCTGTCCAATCATAAAATTGAAAGAATGGATGTCTTTCAACATAAAGCGGTAATTAGCCGTATTGGTAATGGTCAGGTTCAATATATCCGTAGAACTTCTGCCGGAGCTACCTTGCAGGTTGTTCGGTTTATAGCTTGGGAATGATTGCATAAACGCTGACTGGTGAGAAAAATCGATACCAAATTGAGAGCGGATTGTCAGCCCTTCTAATAGTGTCGCCTCAGCAAAAAGCGTAGATATTACTTTATATTTCTTATATTTTACAGGGTTATTGGCCATCCATTCCAACGGGTTTTCTCCTGTTCCTGTCCAGCTTCCGTCGTTGATGGAAGCAAGCGAACCGTCTTCACGATAAGGATTCCAGTAAGGCAGCATAAAGCGTGCAGCCGGAATCGGAGCATTCAGTGCGTAACCGTTTCCGGACTCGGCCTGTTCTGTCTCATCGTAGGAAAACATAGAGTTTGTGCCTAATTTCAACCATTTGGTAGCTTTGTTTTCTACATTGGCACGCATGTTATACCGGCGAAAAGTTGAGCCTGTGGTGATACCGTCCTGATCAAAGAAACTTCCGGATACGAAATAGTTTGTTTTTTCTGTAGCACCATTTACCGACAATTCATAATTTTGCAAAGGGGCGTTGTCATTGAATACCTGGTCAAGCCAGTTGACATTGGTTCTTCTTAATACATCATAATCTTTTCCGGCATCTATTCCGATTTCTTTTTCATATTGAATGCGTTCTTCTGTATTCATCATATTCCATTTGGAACGGGTCAGTTGTGAAAAACCGTATTGTGCACGGAAAGTTACTTTGGCTCCATCCATTGAACGTCCTCGCTTGGTGGTGATGACTACAACACCATTGGCGGCACGAGCTCCGTAAATAGAAGTAGAAGAAGCGTCTTTCAGTACAGAAATGGATTCGATGTCACTCGGACTGATTGTATTGAAATCTGAACTGGAAATAGGTACTCCATCCAATATAAACAGAGGGGAAGTGCCTGAGTTGATGGAGTTTGTTCCACGAATCTGGAACGTGGAGGCTGCACTGGGTTCACCCGAACCGGATATAACCATAAGTCCCGGGGTTTGCCCTTGCAGTGCCTGGTCGAAACCGGCAGCCGGTACATTTTCTAATTTTTCTGATTTTACAGTTGATACCGAACCAGCTATTGTACCTTTTTTACGTACACCGTAAGCAACAACTACAACCTCATCTACCATTTCGGTATTATCAACTAAAGTCACATCTAAAACATTTGTTTGAGCATTGACTTTAAACTCTTGAGGCTGCATTCCAATGTATGAAAATCTCAACATTGCGTCCTTGCCTTGAATTTGCAGCTGGTAATTACCGTCAATATCAGTAACTACCCCATTGGTAGTCCCTTTTTGCAATACCGAAGCACCAATCAATGGCATACCATCTGTCTTGGAGACAACTTTGCCTTTGACAACAAATGATTGCGCCATTATTAATTGAACACTTAAGATTGCTAAAAAGACTACTCCGAAAAATAATCTTTTCATCTTGAAATTATAAATTAAATAAATACAGGTTTCTTTGCTGTTACTAGAAGACAATCAATGAAAATTTGAAATGAATCTCTTGATTTGATGTTTTTAAATTTTACACTTGATTTACAGATAAATAAGATAGAAAGAAAAATTTTCATTTTATTAAAATATATACTAATTGGTTTGCAAAAATACTATAAAACAGAACAAAATGGTAAAAATGTTATTTTTTTAACTATGATAAAAATGTGCAAAAAATGACATTCATTGTCTTTGTGTTATCATTTTCTTATATATGTTTTTTTGTGTATATTCGTAGTGTCTTAGTAGTTACGAAACACGCATTTTTAAATGACTTTTTGCTAATGTGTTAAAAGTGTTATTTGCTTATACTAAATACATACATTATTGTTTATACTTTATATATAAACGGCAAAACGAATTGTTAGACATCTACAAAACGACCGGTAAGATATTTATATAATTGAATATGTCGGTTTCTTTTTTCAACTCCTCTTGCTTTTTGTGGGTAACAAACATACTTCCACAGGCATTTGTTTCAATAGCCTCGCTTAGCTGCATAGCTTTGTCATGAGAAGAAATATGCAAATACACTTCATTTATCATTTTGGTATTTTCATGTCCGGTTGCAATGATCACTGTTTCTTTTGGAACCCCATTTTACACATCAAAGTAATAAAAGTGTGACGGGTAACGTGTGTATGTATAAGTTCGTGTTGCTTTTTCTTTACAGTGGTCTTTTTACTTCCACGTTGTTCTGTGTAGGTGATTTCTTCATCGAACCCTGCATTCTTACATATTTTTTTTATGTGGTCATCTGTTTTTCTGACATATTCACGGCTTTTGTCTTCCTGCTCATCTGGATTTGTGTTGATATTCAGATGCTTGAAACCATTTAGACTATATTTGTTCAGAATCTCTTTAGCTACAGGAAACAGATAAATAACAGCTTGTTCCTGAGTTTTTTGCACTGTTATTTCAACTGTATGATCATCAATCTTTTTATAATTTCCGGCGAAGAGTTTAGGCATGTCGGATATTCTTTGTCCGAGTAAGCATTGCGCTACAAATACATCCCGAACCTCCTCATCACGTCCAGAAAGTTCCAGATTGTATAACTCATAAATCTGTGTTTCTGTTAGTGGTATTTGCTTGGATTTCTTCTCTTCTTTACTCCGTAGGGCTTTTACTTTTTCAACTTTGTCACAGCCTGAAGTGTGAAAGTCAAAACAGATACTCTTCTCTTTATCAGCCTTCCGAAGTATATTTTTAAGGCTACTTAGGCAGTTATTGATTGTTGTCACAGCTTGTCCTTTACCGATTAGATATTCCTTATATTTTTCTAGGTTATCTTCAGTTATATTTTCCTATGTATCAGTAATATTTTCATCCTCTAGAAATCGTTTGAATACATTGATATTTCCACGATAGATATTTCTAGTGCTATCTTTATCCACAGTGGAGAGTAATAGGCTCATTTGAGCAGTGGCAGAGACGCCATTTGTTGTCTTCTTTTTTGTTGCCATACTGGGGTTAATATATTGTTTTAGTAATTCATATAAGTTTGGTATAGATTCTATGTGTTCACAAAGATAGAGTTTACTTTGCTCAAAAGAAAGGAGTATCTGTTTTAATTTATTATTCACAATTGTATTGTTATAGTTATCCAACTTAGTCTGTTTACTATTGATTATAGCCAGTTGCCTTTTTTATTCCATTGACTTGGATACACTTTAACCCCAGTATTAATTTTATACTGTTTGCGCTTAAAATAGACTACAGCATAAATTGAAGTTGCTTTCTTCGTATTGGGATCGAACAAATTAAAGTTTAATTTGAAATCAAAAAATATCTGCTCCATATTACTATAATGATTAGTTTTTATGGTTAGTTTTTTAGGTTAAAATAGGAGCCCCTCAGATAAATTGCTGATTTTCAATATTCATTATAAAACTTCTTATTAAAGTTTATCCAAGTGGGATAAATTGATTATATTTGTGGCGGTAATAGCAAGTGAAATACTATTTAATAATTAATACTTAATATTTAAAAAAATGGCTTTAGAAATTACAGACAGCAACTATAAGGAGATCCTTGCAGAAGGAAAACCGGTTGTGGTAGATTTTTGGGCTCCTTGGTGTGGCCCTTGCAAAATGGTAGCTCCTATTATTGAAGAATTGGCGGCAGAGTTTGAAGGACAGGTAATCATCGGCAAGTGTGATGTGGATGAAAATAGCGATTTGCCTGCTGAATATGGTATCCGTAATATCCCTACCGTATTGTTTTTCAAGAATGGTGAGATTGTAGACAAGCAAGTAGGCGCTGTCGGCAAACCTGTATTTGTAGAGAAAGTAAAGAAGCTGTTATAAGCAGTCTACTTAATATCTATCACTTAATACTTAAATGATCATGGGACTGGAAGAAGATTTTTTATTAGCAGATGCCGATGACGAAAAGACCATCGAGTTTATCAAAAACTATCTGCCTCAAGAACTGAAGGAGAAATTCTCGGATGACGAGTTGTATTATTTCCTCGATTTGATTGACGAGTATTACTCTGAAAGTGGAATCCTTGATGCTCAGCCCGATGCGGATGGATATGTTGATATTGATCTGGAAGAGGTTGTGGCTTACATTGTGAAAGAAGCCAAAAAGGATGAAATGGGAGAATACGATCCGGAAGAAGTTCTCTTTGTGGTTCAAGGAGAAATGGAATACGGAAATTCTCTGGGACAGGTGGACTAAACGGTGTCCGGTCTCACTGTGAGATAAACCCCTCTTTTAATTGTCACTTGTCACTTTTCTGGCTTAATCTATTGATAGCCAGGTGAAATTTGGTGACAATAGCGGGTGATAATAGAAGAAAACGTATTTTCTATTATCACCTTAATTATTACTGAATAACTGGTCATTCTGCTGATTATCAGCCTTTAAGTGTATTATCCGATTCCCGGTTCCCCGTGTCTTAAGAATGCCCTTTTCGACCATAAGGTTGAGCTCACGCAGTGCTTTTCTTTCAATAACCCGTTATTTGACTGTATTCTCTGCGGGTGATGAAGAAGTTTTTCTTCAAAAAGGTATCCAATCGTGCGAAACGTGTCTCTTCTAGGTATACGAACAAAGGAACTGTATATCTGGTTGTTAAGCTGTAAATATGTAGGGTCATCGGACAAACTTCCTATATTTCTTCTAACGCATAATATTGATAATCTCTTAATACCGTCTGGAGAAATTTTTCCTGATTACCATCCTGCGGAGTGATGGAAAGAAGTGACTGTACCTTTTTGGCAAGCGCTGAGATGCGCCGTATGCGGTCTTTTTCTCCGGACTCTAGTGTACGGGTAATCACATTTACCTGTTCCAATGATAAGTCGGCGGATTGAGGGTAGACCGGACGGTAATTCTTCATCAGATAGTCGAATTCGTCAAGACTGACGTGTATTTTGCGATAGTTCTTTTCTTTAATCACCATTGTTCCGGCAGCGAGATCACCTAGACGCTGATTATTCTTGGTCAGTAGGATGACAAAGATGCCTAAACCGCTTGTCAATGGTCCGTCAACTATGAAAAGGAGCCACCGTAGCAGGTAAGAACCAATGCTGGGAGTAGAACCGTCCAACTTTACCACACGGATATTCATCAATCTTTTTCCGAAACTCTGTCCGTGATTGAACATTTCGCAGAGAAAGGAGTAGCCGAGTATGGGCAGATAAACGATAAACAGAAAAAAGAACAGGTTGAATCCCGATGGCAAGTGTAACTTTGCAATAAGGGTAATTGTAGAATAGAGATAAAGCCCGATCAGAAAATAATCAATGATCAAAGCGATCAGACGTTCACCGATACTGGCGGGTGTTTGGCTGATACGAACAAACTGTCCGGTTATTATCGTGGATTCTGCCATTTATGGTTAAACATTTTTAGGATTCCGTTGCAAATATATTATAAATCTCTTACTTTTGCTTCCGGTTTCGGACAAAACTTATCCGGAATTTACTGAAAAGCATGAAAGAGGTTACGTTTATTCGTCGGAACATTGAAAAATGGAAAGAGACAGAGAAGATTGTGGAGCAGGCTGTCGGCTTGTCTCCCGACCGACTTGCGGATGCGTATACAGACCTGACTGCTGACCTGGCATTCGCCCAGACACATTTCCCGACTTCCCGCATCACTATTTATCTGAATAATCTGGCTTCGGCGTTGCATAATGAAATCTATCGGAATAAACGCGAGAAGTGGACACGGATTATCACCTTTTGGACGCAGGAAGTGCCGCAAACAATGTATGATGCACATCGCGAGTTACTGGTTTCTTTTATTATTTTCGTCGCCAGCGCACTGATTGGAGTATTGTCTGCTGCGAACGATCCGGATTTCGTCCGCTTGATTCTAGGAAACGGCTATGTGGACATGACATTGGACAATATAGCCAATGGTGAGCCGATGGCGGTTTATAACGGTTCGGATGAAGTTCCGATGTTTCTGGGGATTACGCTCAACAATGTTATGGTATCTTTCAACTGTTTTGCAATGGGACTGCTGACCAGTTTCGGTACAGGCTATATGCTTCTCTCCAATGGGATTATGATAGGAGCCTTTCAGACTTTCTTTTATCAGCACGGTTTGCTTTGGGAGTCTACCCTTGCCGTCTGGCTGCATGGTACGCTCGAAATCTGGGCAATTATTGTGGCAGGTGCCGCCGGGCTGGCTTTAGGTAACGGATGGCTGTTTCCCGGGACTTATTCGAGGATTGAATCCTTCCGTCGGGGAGCAAAGCGCGGGCTGAAAATAGTTATAGGCACTGTCCCCGTATTTATAATGGCAGGATTTATAGAAGGGTTTATAACCCGTCATACGGAACTTCCGGATATGTTGAGGCTTGGCGTAATTCTCACTTCACTGGCATTTATTATTTTCTACTATATTTATTTACCAAATAAGAAAAAACATGGAATCACAGAAACCTAAGATTGCGATGTATGTGAAACGTCCTTTCGGTGAGAAGCTGAATGCTTCTTTTGATTTTATAAAGGAAAATTGGAAGCAGTTGCTGAAGTATGTAACGTATCTGATACTTCCGGTCTGTTTGCTTCAAGCGGCAAATTTTAGCGGGTTGATGGGCGGTATGACGGATCTTACCGCTATGCAGGCGGCAGGTGGAATGGGAGATGATCCGTTATCCGTTTTCGGACCTTCGTTCGCATTCAATTATGCAGGGCTTGTCTTTTTTTCATTTTTGGGAGCCTTGTTGTTGACCTCTTTAATTTATGCCATGATCCGGTTATACATTGAACGGGAAGAACGTCTGAATGGAATTCTCTTTAACGATATAAAACCGTTATTACTTCGTAATATCAAAAGATTATTCATTATAGGGGTGTTCTGTAGCTTTTTGCTTCTGCTTGCCGTTATCATTATAGTGCTGTTGGCAGTGTTGACCCCATTTACGTTACTGCTCACTCTTCCGTTATTGTTTGCATTTGCCATACCTCTTGCCTTGATGGCTCCGATTTATTTGTTTGAGGATATTTCGTTAATGGAGGCATTCAGGAAGACCTTCCGGTTGGGATTTGCCACTTGGGGAGGGGTTTTTCTGATTCTTATTGTGATGGGACTTATTGCTAGCGTGTTGCAGGGAATCGTTTCCATACCGTGGTATATAATCTATATCGTGAAAATGGTATTTACCATGAGTGACGGTGGTGAAGCAGGGGCTTCTGTCGGACTGAACTTTGCACAATATCTGTTCTCTGTCCTGATGTTGTATGGCTCTTACTTGTCAGCCATGTTTACGGTTGTCGGTCTGGTCTATCAGTACGGTCACGCATCTGAGGTAGTGGACAGCATAACGGTGGAAAGTGATATAGATAATTTTGATAAACTCTAACATCAGACACAGGAGAAATGAATCTGACCTCCCCAACTGATACGTTGGTCTGTGATACGACGCAGCTTGCCCGATGGCAATCTGATCCGGCGTATAACTATAACCGTGAGTTGATTGCTCCGGAGATTAATCTCTTCGAATGGATCAATAAACAGTTTGGGGAATTTCTGCGTGAAATATTCGGCAGCCGTTTTGCTGATGAGTATTCGGAACTTATTCTGGTTTGTATCGCTGTCGTTATCCTGCTTTTGGTTAGTTGGTTTGTCTATAAGAAACGTCCCGAACTGTTCATGCGCTCCGGTAAGAGAACATTGCCTTATACGGTGGAAGAAGATACGATTTACGGAGTCGACTTTCCGGAAGGGATTAACGAGGCTCTTTCTCAAAGGAACTATCGGGAGGCTGTACGGTTGCTTTATTTGCAGACATTGAAGCGGTTGAGTGATGCGGCCCGTATCGAATGGCAACCTTATAAGACTCCTACGCAATATCTGTATGAAGTGCGACTCCCTGCTTTCCGGCAACTGACAAACCATTTTTTGCAGGTGCGCTATGGAAATTTTGAAGCGACGGAAGAACTTTTCCGGACAATGCGGGCTTTACAGGAAGAAATAGAGAAAGGAGGCGTCTCGTGAAAGGAAGCCGTTGGTTTATTATCTTTATCATAGTCTTTTTGTTGGTCATGTTTGCGGTAGAATATCATTTGCCGAAGAAATTTGTGTGGAAACCGACTTTCGGTCATTACGACAAACAGCCTTTCGGTTGTGAGGTGTTCGATAGCCTGTTGTTGTCCTGTTTGCCGCATGGATATGCGCTGTCGAAGAAAAGTTTCTATCAGTTGGAACAAGAGGATACGGTAGGACAGTGTAAAGGTATATTAGCTATAGCTGATGACTTGATATTGTCGAGCGTGGACGTGAAGGCTTTGCTGCGGATGGCTGATCGGGGCAATAAAATAATGTTAGTGAGTACCTTATTTGGCACAGATTTGGAAGATACGTTGGATTTCAGAACTTACTATTCTTATTTCAGCCCGATGGCTTTAAAGAAATATGCCGCTTCTCTGTTGGCAAAAGATAGTATATGCTGGGTGGGAGATTCTACAGTGTATTCACGCCGGACTTTTTATTTTTATCCTCAATTCTGTTCGTCCTACTTTTGGATGGATTCGCTCCGGAGTGAGGTCTTGGCACAAAGGGTGATTGACTCGAACGAGTTTCGCTATGAGACCGAAGCGGATTCTTTGGTGACGGATAGTCTTTCGTGTATACCTGTCGCGATGTCCTATCGGCATGGTAAAGGAGAGATTATTTTAGTTTCCACTCCTTTGCTTTTTACAAACTATGGGATGTTGGATGGAGGAAATGGAGCCTATCTCTTCCGTTTGCTGTCGCACATGGGAGATCTTCCTGTTCTTCGCACGGAAGGATATATGAAAGAAACGGCGCAGGTGCAGAAATCCCCTTTCCGCTATTTCCTTTCGCAGCCACCGCTTCGCTGGGCTTTGTATCTGACGATGATTGCCATTCTTCTCTTTATGATATTTACGGCAAAGAGGCGGCAGCGGGTTATCCCCGTCATACGTGAACCGGCAAATAGATCTCTCGAATTTACTGAACTGATAGGTACACTGTATTTTCAAAAGAAGGACCATGACGACTTGGTGCGGAAGAAGTTTACTTATTTTGCCGAAGAGTTGAGAAGGGAGATTCAGGTAGACATTGAAGAGGTGGCGGATGATGAACGCTCTTTTCACCGGATTGCCCGGAAAACGGGGATGGAGGTTGAAGAGATTGCGAAGTTTATTCGTGAAGTGCGGCCGGTGATTTACGGAGGACGCAGGATTAATGCGGAGCAAATGAAAGTGCTTATTGATAAAATGAATGAAATAATCAATCATATCTAAAGAAGAAATTTATGGAAGAGAATACAGAACAACGGTTAGATTTAACTCTTTTTTCCGAGAAGATACAGGAGTTGAAGGAGCGGATTGCATCTGTCGTTGTGGGACAGGAGCAGACTGTCGATTTGGTGTTGACGGCTATTCTGGCGAATGGACACGTATTGATAGAAGGTGTTCCGGGCGTTGCGAAGACACTATTGGCTCGTTTGACTGCCCGTCTGATTGATGCTGACTTCAGTCGTATTCAGTTTACTCCGGATTTAATGCCAAGTGATGTGCTGGGTACAACTGTGTTTAATATGAAAACCAATGGCTTTGACTTTCATCAGGGGCCGATTTTTGCAGATATCGTATTGGTAGATGAAATCAACCGTGCTCCTGCGAAGACACAGGCTGCCTTGTTTGAAGTGATGGAAGAACGCCAGGTCAGTATCGACGGGACCACTCACCGGATGGGGGAACTTTATACGATTCTGGCTACTCAGAACCCGGTGGAGCAGGAGGGGACATACAAACTTCCCGAAGCGCAGCTCGACCGTTTTCTGATGAAGATAACGATGGATTATCCTTCGCTGAAAGAGGAAGTGAATATTCTGGAACGCCACCATACGAATGCGGCATTGGTAAAACTAGAAGATGTGACTCCCGTACTTACTAAAGAAGAACTTCTTTCTCTTCGTGCCTTGATGAGCCGGGTGTTTGTAGACCGTACGCTGCTTCAATATATCGCGTTGATTGTGCAGCAGACTCGTACTAGCAAGGCAGTGTATCTAGGAGCTTCTCCACGTGCTTCCGTAGCGATGTTGCAATCTTCAAAGGCCTATGCTCTTTTGCAAGGACGGGATTTTGTGACACCGGAGGATATCAAGTTCGTTGCTCCGTATGTGCTTCAGCATCGCCTGATCCTGACTGCGGAAGCTGAAATGGAAGGTTATTCTCCGGTGAAAGTGACACAGCGTTTGATTGATAAAGTGGAAGTCCCGAAATAGATGTTTTTAACTCGTCGCTTCTATATTGCCCTGATCGTAGTTATCCTGTTGCTGGGTAGCGGATACGTTCTTGCTCCGTTCTTTGTCATCGGGCAGTGGATACTTTTTTTCTTGTTTCTGGTGGTATCGGCAGATGTGTATTCTCTTTATCGTATTCGGGGAATACAGGCTTTCCGTCAGTGTGCCGACCGCTTCTCCAATGGTGATGAGAATGAGGTAAGTATTCGTGTGGAAAGCAGCTATACGTATCCTGTTTCTTTAGAGGTTATTGATGAGATTCCTATCGTTTTTCAGAAACGTGATGTTGACTTTCGTACGAAGTTACAGGCGAATGAAGGAAAGACGATAACTTATCGTCTGCGTCCTACCCGTCGCGGTGTTTATTCGTTTGGGTATGTCAGAGTTTTTGTGACCGGAAGGATTGGGCTGGTTTCTCGTCGTTATACCTGTGCGGAACCTTTGGATATCAAGGTGTATCCGTCTTATCTGATGCTTCATCAATATGAATTGTTGGCGATGAGCGATAATCTGACCGAGCTGGGAATAAAGCGTGTTCGCAGGGTGGGACATCATACGGAGTTTGAACAAATCAAAGAGTATGTAAAGGGAGACGATTATCGTACGATTAACTGGAAAGCGAGTGCACGCAGGCATGAGCTTATGGTGAATGTATATCAGGATGAACGTTCGCAGCAGATTTACAATGTGATAGATAAAGGACGGGTGATGCAGCAGGCTTTTCGTGGGATGACTTTGTTGGATTATGCGATTAATGCTTCGCTGGTGCTTTCGTATGTTGCCATGCGAAAAGAAGACAAAGCCGGATTGGTGACCTTTGATGAACACTTCGATACTTTTGTCCCTGCTTCCAGGCAGCCGGGATATATGCAAACGTTGTTGGAGAATCTGTATAGTCAGCAGACTACTTTCGGAGAGACGGATTTCTCGGCTCTTTGTGTGCATCTGAACAAACACGTTGGTAAACGGAGCTTGTTAGTGCTCTATACCAACTTTTCGAGTATAGGCAGCATGAATCGCCAGTTGTCTTATCTGAAACAGCTGAATCACCGTCACCGTTTGCTCGTGGTCTTTTTCGAGGATGCCGATCTGAAGGAATACATTGCACAACCGGCAAAAGATACGGAAGGCTATTATCGCCATGTGATTGCAGAGAAGTTTGCTTACGAGAAACGGCTCATCGTATCTACTTTGAAGCAGCACGGGATCTATTCTTTGTTGACCACACCGGAAAATCTTTCAATTGATGTGATTAATAAATATTTGGAGATGAAAGCACGGCAACTATTGTAATATAAATCAATAATGGTCTGACTTTTCTTTATTTCTTATAAAGCTTATAATCCCATGACTTTTCGTGTTTCTACAAAAAAGAAGATAGCCATGCCTATAATGATAATCCCTAATATCCCATAGAAGAGTCGTGCCCGGTTACGTCCTACATTTCTGACAATGGTTTGCGCATTACGTGTTGTAAAGAACCAGTCCCAGTTAAGCAATGACGCCAGCAGGGAGACAGTTCCTGCCAGCGCAAAGATTCCTTGTACGATATATTGTCCGGTCATAGTTTAATCACTCTACTTCCGTCTTCCAGTTCTTCAATCGTTACTTTTACGGCATCACCCGGCAGTAATTCTTCCACCAGTTCCGGCCATTCGATAAAGCAGAGAGCGCCACTGTAGAAATAATCTTCGTATCCCATATCGTACACTTCACTTAGTTTCTTGATACGGTAAAAATCGAAGTGATAAATTAACTCTCCGGTTTCGTCCGAACGGTATTCGTTGACAATAGCAAAAGTCGGAGAACTGATGACATCGGCTACACCCAATTCTTCGCAGAGTGCTTTTACAAATGTGGTTTTACCGGCACCCATCTTTCCGTATAAAGCAAATACAGTGTTGTCGCCCATGGCAGCGATGAATTCCTGGGCTGCTTCATGGATACTTTCCAGTGATTGAATTTTGATTTCCATATACTATATTTATTATGATGACTTTTTCCTGCAACAACTCTTTCCGATTTTGCAGACAGCATAAATCAGGATAGAGAAGAATATGATGGAAGCTCCCGAGGGGACTTTCCAATGATAAGAAATAAATAATCCGCCCAAGCATCCTAAGAAACCGATGCCGATGGATAACCAGATGATTTTCTTGAAACTATAAGTGAAGAGGTTAGCCGTCATTTGTGGAATGGTGAGAAGGGATATGGCTAACACAATACCTACCATCCGCAGGCAGGCTACAATAGTCAATGCGATGAACATCATTAACACGTATTCGAATATCTCTACCGGAATCTTCTGCGAACGTGCAAATTCACGGTCAAAGGCAATATATACGATAGGGCGGATAAACAGATAAAAGAATCCGGTCAGTATGAGTGCCAATATACCGAGCATCCATAAGTCAATTTGATTGATGGTCAGGATATTCCCGAAAAGATAAGCTGATAAGTCGGGTGCAAATCCAGGTGACAAAAAGCTGAACATGATACCGAGTGCCATCCCCAACGTCCAGAACACTGCAATGGCAGAGTCCTCACGCATATCTTTCCGTCTGCTAAGCCACTCCACACCGAAGGCTGATAAAACAGAGAATACAGCCGCTGAGAGTATCGGGGAAATTCCGGCAAACAATCCTAACCCAATACCGCCAAAAGAAGCATGAGTGATTCCTCCACTGATAAATACCAGACGGCGGGTAACGATGTATGTACCGATAATCCCACAGGCAATGCTTGCCAGCAGACTACCCAATAAGGCGTGTTGAAAGAATGTATATTGTAGTAAATCCAAGTAAATTAAAAATTAAAGATTAAAAATTAAAGACCATAATCAGATCACAGCAACGAACTATCGTCTCTCAACTGTCAACTCTCAACTGTTTCCGTTTCTTCTTTCTCCGATAATCAGAAAGACCTCGTCTTTGAGGTCATCCGGCAGTTCGATGCCACGGAGTTGAAGACTACGTACCCATCCGGCTACTTCTATATCCAATGTTGTATACAGTACATCCCGAAACATATCTGTCTCTTTTTCCGTATATGCATTTCCAGGTCTGCCGATGAATTGGTCCAGCTCTTCATCATCGTAGTATTCTATCTTTTTACTGACAGCGGCCAACAAACTATCCCTTTCACATACTTCATGTTGTCCGCAGCATTCCGCATCTACTTCTTTCACTTCCGGCATACGATCCAGTTCGCCTTTTTCTATTTTCTTTTCTAGTCTTTTGTTGCGGATGATTCCGGCTATCAGCGCGATAACACCCAGCAGTACCAGACTTATAATGAGTATCCACATACCAATATAACAATTACGAATCAAATTTGTGCAAAGTTACTTATAAATTTCATTCTATTGAGTATGGCATCTATTTCTTTTCTTACTTTTGTATGTTGCTAACTTAAATATAACATGAAAAGACAGAGTATAATTCGTTCGGAGTATGTGTGTGATTATCTTATTCATTACTCTTGCTGCCTGTAAAGATACAGACAACAGAGTGTTTGGAGATGATTTTGATTTTCCGGCGTTGACAGATGAAAACACGATTCGCTTTACAGTGAATGTTGTAGGAGACTGGCGGCAGTTGGACATTGTAGCAAGTGGGGGACGAATGGTGATAGATTGGGGAAACGGTCGTATACAGAAAATAGAAGATCCTTCTTCAATGAGTGGCGGAGTGGTATATAGATATGGAAATAAAGGATTATATGAAGTGAGGATTTGGGCTGAAGAGCTGCAGCTTATCGATATAAGTGGTTTGCTTCTTCCTTTGAGTCATCTTTATTTGGGAAATATGCCGCGAATGAAATCACTGGCTTTGAATAGCATTTCTGATACTCGCGAATTGGACTTGAATACCTTTTGTCCCAACGTGGAAAGTATTAATATCGGTAGTCTCGCAGATTTGGAGCGTCTGGAGATTGGGAACTGCTCCCGATTGCGATCTATACAAATTTATTCTAATCCAAAATTAACTTCAATAGAGTTTGGCAGTCATCCGGAAACGGAAAGTTTATACTGTTCTTATAATGGCCTTTCTTCCCTTTCCCTTAAAAGCTTACCGGCATTGCGCAATATTGATTTAAGTTCTAATGAACGATTGTCACGTCTGGAATTGAACGAGGAGACTTCAATTTCTGCGATATTGATACAAGAATGTGCTTTCCAATCAATTACTGATATATTGAAATGTTGTTCTTCTTTAAGGGAATTAAGTTGTTCATATAATAAATTGACCGAACTTGATCTATCCGGTTGCTCTAATATCAGTGAGTTGCGTTGTGAACATAATCAGCTAACTCGTTTAATGGTACCGCAAGGAAGTTTGTTAGAACATCTTTATTGTCACTCGAATCAATTGGATGAGGATGCCCTGAATACGCTGTTTGATTCCTTGGGGCAAGTGGTGAACCCTGCCATTTATTATCCGACTTCTCTCCGCCAATATCGGATTTCTTTTAATGATAATCCGGGAGCAGATGATTGTAATAGAAGTATCTTGAATGATAAGAACTGGATAGTTGAAAATAAGTAAAGTATTGACGACAAACCACCAGAGCCTTTTTTCTCTATATGTGGAGGATGGCAAATGAGAAGTCTTTTTAATGGCAGATAAAATATAATTCTGATAATTAACGGGAAAAGTCAGGATTGTATTTCTTATTTTTTGAGTATTCTTTTTAAATAGTCGATAGTTGGTAAATTCACAGTCTCAAAACTTCCTTTATAAAATACAGCAAAATTGTTAAAAACACACGGTAACTCTTTTGCTTTCTGTAGCGTATCTACTTGAATAAAAGAAACAGGGACATCATTTGTTTCACAATATTGTTTGATCATTTCAATGTATTTATAGATATAGGGGCATTGCATATCATAATAAATCGTCAGTTCCTCACTTTCTATTTTCAGATTCTTGGCATTTGGCGTAAATTGCGGTACTGTTCCGTCAAAAGAAAGAGCAAGCAATTCATATCCGTTATCCGTAGTGTCAACCACCTCAAAACCAAATTTCTTTGCAAATGATTGGTCGGAAAGCCAGCTCTTCTGTTTTTTTGCCCCGAGCATACAAATGCCGGATCTACCTTTTTCTTTGGCATCGGCTATACAGTACTCCATCAACGAACTTCCATATCCGTTTCCTCTGGGACTACCTAAAACCCATAAACAATAGAGGTAATAATAGTTATCTCCCATTATCGGAACCCAAGCTTTTTCGAGAGGAGCATATTCAATAAAGACTGTAGCTTTTGCATTTAACTTTCTAAAAACATGACCTTCCTTCAGTCGGTCGGAAAGCCATTGCTGTTTTGCTTCAATGCCCGGATGGGATTTCTTGCTACGGATAATGCAGCATAAATGCTCATAAGAAAGATTTTCTGCTGTTAAGTTTATGAAATCAGTATTCATATATGCTCTCGTTTTTATTTAGATAGTATCGATCAGCCAGTGGGGTAATTATAATCCTTTATTAGCCTGCTGACAGACTATAATGTCCGAAGGTTACCCTTCGTTTATCACCTGAAATCCGGCCTGCTTCAAATCCCCCCAATATCCGGGATATGATTTGGTGACCACCTGCGGATCGGCAATAAGCAAATTAGGATGACAGATAACTGCCGGAGCAAATGCCATTGCCATACGATGATCTTCGTAAGTGTCAATTACCGGAATTTCCTCCGGTTCACATCGTTCGCCATTCCACATTAATATGCTGTCATTTTCTTCTTCAATAACATATCCCAGCTTTTTAAGCTCGGTGCGCAATGCGGCAATACGATCAGTTTCTTTTATTTTCAGACTTTGTAATCCTGTGAAACGGAAAGGAATATTCAGCAAGGCGCAAGTAACGACAAACGTTTGTGCCAAATCCGGAATGTCGACAAAGTCTTCTTCCAGTCTTTCCAGCGCTTTGCCTGTTTTTTTCAGTTTCACACCTTGCGATGTAAATTCGGTAGTTATACCTAAGCGTGAGAAAACTTCTGCTCCCCGGCTATCTCCCTGATAACTGTTAGGAAACAACCCCAATAATTCAATTTCTGCTTTGGGAGATAAGGCGGCAATCTGATACCAATAGGAAGCTGCGCTCCAGTCACTTTCCACTTTGAAAGGAATGCTCTGATAGAGTTGTGGAGCAACGGAAATGCTATTGGGAGAAGTCCATGCAGCTTTGGCTCCAAAGTCCTGCATCAGTTGCAATGTAAGATTGATATAAGGACGGGAAATTATCTCCCCGCTTAAATGCAAAGTCAAACCGTCTTTGAGTGCCGGACCTATCATCAATAGAGCAGATATATATTGGGAACTGACATTTCCTTTCAGTGTTATTTCGTTTCCTTTTAATTCTGCACCTTTGATGCGGAGGGGAGGATATCCTTCATTGCGGACATACTCTATTTCAGCTCCTAACTCACGAAGCGCATTGACTAATATCTGTATCGGGCGTTGCTGCATACGGGCTGTTCCTGTGATTGTCCGTTCCCCCGGAGTCACACTTAAATAGGCGGTAAGGAAACGCATAGCAGTGCCCGCAGCCATGATGTCAATCGTCTCTTTCCCTTCGGTGAGAGCTTTTATCATCACCTGTGTATCGTCACAATCGGACAGGTTTTCAGGAGGATAAATACCTTTGCCCAGCGCATTGATGATTAATGCACGATTACTGATACTTTTAGAAGTCGGCAACTGGATAGTTGCTGTTACTACTGAAGGAGGGATGAGTTTATAGAGCATCATTTCTTGATCTATTCTTTGTTATGGAGTACAAAAGTAGAGATTTATTCGGAGACTTCCAACTGGTTTTGACTCTTGGCTAGGGAGTTGAGGCAATATCTATATCTTCTTATTTATTCTTTTTATCATTAACAATGATTTGTATGGAAAGAAATTTTATATTTGCAATATACTAATAATAAGCTCACGAAACTAAAATCGTTGTGTGCCTTATTGTTTTATATTGATAAAATAGCAATAAATTAAAATGAGAATACCGAATATACGTTTACTCAACCAACAGTTATTAAGTCCTCTTTTCTCTCAACCCAAGGAACTTGTGTCCTGGATGGGAGCTATGCAGGCACAGAATTATTCCATGGTGAAATGGGCAGTAGGAATGCGTTTGAAGTCAGCAACGATTCAAACTGTGGAAAAAGCACTGCGTGATGGTGAAATCCTGCGAACTCATGTAATGCGTCCGACATGGCATCTCGTAGCAGCAGAAGATATCCGGTGGATGTTGAAACTTTCCGCCGGGCGTATTATATCTGCTAATGAGTCTTATGCGAAAGGGCATGACTTGGAAATTTCTGAAGAACTCTATACGAAAAGTCATAATCTGTTGGAGAAAATTCTTTGTGGGAAGAAAAGCTTAACGAGGCAGGAGATTGCCGAGCATTTTAACCGTTCGGGGATTGTAGCGGATAATCATCGTATGACCCGCTTTATGGCTCGTGCAGAACAGGTGGGGATTGTATGTAGTGGGGAAGATAAAGGAAGTAAATGTACGTATGCGCTTTTGGAAGAGCGTGTTCCGCCGATGCCGGAATTGACCAAAGATGAATCTTTGGCTCGTTTGGCTAGAAGCTATTTTCGTAGTCATGCTCCTGCTGTTTTGCAAGATTTTGTCTGGTGGTCGGGGCTGCCTATTACAGATGCACGTCAAGCTATTTATTTGATTGATTCGGAATTAACAGCAGAAGAATGGAATGGACAGACATGGTATATTCATGAAGATTGCCGGACTCGTGGAAAAGTTACCGGCAGTTTGCATCTTCTTCCTTCTTATGATGAATATTTGCTTGGCTATAAAGACCGGACAGACGTTTTGCCTAAAGAGCATTACTCGAAAGCATTTACCAATAATGGTCTGTTTTATCCGATTGTTCTTCATGAGGGACAAGTGATAGGAAACTGGGATAAGTCTGTTAAAAAGAGAGGCTCATTGATAGAACATTCATGGTTCCGGTTGGATGATTGTGTTGATGAAGGTGCGTTGGATCATGAAAAAGATAAGTATATACGGTTTTGGCGATAATATATGAAAAAACGTATATTTTATCGTTGTATAATTCCATATATGCAGGATATATTTAGGCATGAGTTGAAAATGAGAAGGATTTGCTGTTTTCGAATTTAGAAAAGAAATAAATCGATTGCGTTTTGGGACAATTTGTTTTAGTCTGTATTTTTTATAGAATAGATGTATAGAACTTACCTTTGTTTTGTCTCAAATTGATATGTGGAGTGTTGGCTGTTTCAGGTGTAGGTTAGCTCTGGGATAGCACTTAAAATAAAGTTTTATATGCTCCTTTTAAAGGAATAAAGTGTTTCTCACCGATCAATGAGTCGTTCCTTTAAAAGGAACTGGTTATTCCTTTTAAAGAAACGATTGTCAATAAGTTTATTTATAGTGTATCTTTTGACTGTTTTTATGTAAAAAACTCCTCTGAAACTGTATATTCTTGCATTATTTTATATAACAGAACTGCTGGAAGAGGAAACCTATGAATGCAATTTATACTCATCATCTTAAAAATAGAACATGATGTGCTATCACATTCTTCAGATTTGAAGCTTATCTGAAGAAAGAATAGAACTTATTTAAAACAAAAGCAGCAACTCATTAAATCTTTTCACCTGTTTCAGATGGTCATGTGTGAATGTGTCTACTACTTCATGTTTCCACATCACTTCAAAAGGAATATGTATGCCATATCCTCCCAGCGATAGAACAGGTTGAATGTCCGATTTCAGAGAATTGCCAATCATGACAAATTCAGAAGGAGCAATCTGTAAGATATTCAACATTCGTTGATATTCTTTCTCTGTTTTATCAGACATCACTTCAATGTGATCGAAATAAGAGGCTAATCCGGAACGTTCCAGTTTATTCTCCTGATCGAGCAAATCTCCTTTAGTAGCAACTACTAATTTGTATTTTCCTTTCTCTTTCAATACTTTAAGCGTTTCTTTTACTCCCGGCAATAGTTCAATAGGCATTTTCAGTAATGATTTGCCTAATTCAATAATATGTTGGATGTCTGTACCTGAAATCTTTTGTCCACTCACATGCAAAGCTGTCTCTACCATAGAAATGGTGAAGGCTTTGGCTCCATAGCCGAGATATTTCAGATTATTCATTTCTGTTTGAAATAAAGCGGCTGAAATATCTTCAGAAGTGCCATAAGGCTTTAATAGGTCTGTATATTGTTTCTCTATTTCCTGGAAAAAAGGTTCATTGCTCCACAAGGTATCGTCTGCATCAAAAGCAATGACTTTAATAAGTTCTTTCATCGGTTTTCGTCGTTAATGGTGAATTTTAGATTATATGTTTGGTATTTCGTATGCAAAGTTACAATAAAAAGAGGAATAAAGGCAGACGGTTTGTTTTTAGAACCGAATCTCCATTTAATTTCATAGAAATCTCTATCTTTGTTACTCGTTTTTTTGAGTTTGAATTTTAATTGGATATACAATAATGAAAATAGGAGATAAAGTACGCTTTCTTAGTGAGGTAGGCGGTGGAATCGTAACTGGATTCCAGGGAAAGGATTTTGTGTTGGTAGAAGATGCGGATGGGTTTGATATTCCAATGCCGATACGCGAGTGTGTCGTGATTGAAACAGATGACTATAATATGAGGCGTAGACCCGGTTCGTCTGCGCCGAAACCGAAAGAACCTGTTAAACCGGTAAAACCGGAGATGCCTGTTATTCAACGTCAGCCGGAGGTGCGTGGAGGAGATACTTTGAATGTATTTCTGGCTTATGTGCCCGAAGACGCAAAAGCGATGATGACTACTCCTTTTGAAACTTATCTGGTAAATGATAGCAATTATTATTTGTATTACACTTATTTGAGTGCAGAAGGAAAAGCATGGAAGAACCGTTCGCACGGTTTGGTGGAGCCTAATACAAAATTGCTGTTGGAAGAGTTCACCAAAGATGTATTGAATGATATGGAGCGGGTGGCTGTTCAGTTGATCGCCTTCAAGGACGGTAAGCCTGCGGCTATCAAACCGGCTGTTAGTGTGGAGATACGGATCGATACCGTGAAGTTCTATAAACTTCATACCTTTAGCGATTCTGATTTCTTTGAAGAACCGGCTTTGATTTATGACATTGTGAAAGATGATATGCCTGCCAAACAAGTATATGTTTCGGCGGAGGAGATTCAAAAGGCTTTGTTGCAGAAGAAGTCTGTAGATAAACCGAAGTCACAACCTATTGTGAAACCAAACCATACTACTCATGGTGGAAAGAGCGGAATTATTGAAATAGATCTTCATATCGATTCTTTGCTGGATGATACTCAAGGGATGGGCAATGCTGAAATTCTGAATTATCAATTGGATAAGTTTCGCGAAGTAATGGAAACCTATAAGAATAAGCGTGAACAAAAGATTGTCTTTATTCACGGCAAGGGAGATGGTGTACTTCGAAAGGCTGTCATTGATGAATTGAAACGGAAATATAGTAATTGCCGTTATCAGGATGCTTCTTTCCAGGAATATGGGTTTGGGGCTACGATGGTGACTATTAAATAATAGTATAAAAAAAGTGGAAGCCAACCGGCTTCCACCCTCTCTCTCTTTTACATATTAATCATTTTACTTATTCAGTTCAATACCTTTATTCTGTAAAGTGATATTCATCAAAGCTGCATACTTGGCGTACTGTTCAGCACTAAGAGTCTTTCTCATCAGTTTCAAGTTACCATAAACAGCGTTGCGCAATTTTGCTTCTTTATCTTTCTTCGCTGTTGTAGCTCTTGACATCTGTGTGGAGAAATAATCGCAAATATTAGCTACTTCTTCACTCTGATCGGAGTTTAACTTTAAATATTTGCCTAGTTTACTTACATTGATGTTACCTTCCCATTTTGCAGTTGTAGGCTGATTTCCGGCTGCAAATGTTGTAGCAGCAAGGCAGAGCGCTGCCACTAATGTTAATCCTAAACGTTTCATAATACCTACTTTTTTAATTGTTATACCTAAAAACTATTCCTAAAAACAAATCTAATACCTATTGAAAATACTGTCTAAGCGCTTAGTTTTTTCTTTTTACCTATGCAAATATAAGAATATGTTTTATAGCATAAAAATAAAGAAAAGGAAAAGATTCTTTTTAGGTTGATTTCTTGATGTAAGTCAAGAGATGATCTGCTTTTTGATATAAAAATACCTTTTTATGAAACATTTTTGTAATACGTGTGCGAAAACGATAGTAGAATATTTCTCTATTTTAGGATTTATTGCTGTTAAAATGATATTGAGCAAAGGAATGTGACTAGGAACGGAACGCTGAAATCGACAACAAAGCCATGGAAGATGGAAATGATTACAAATTCCTTTCCCGAATATCGGGTAATGATAGGAAGAGTGGTATCCATCGTTGTGGCTCCACCAACAGAAATAGGAGCTAGCTTTCCAAAATATTTCACTAATAAGGGTGCACACAGCAAAGCGATAATTTCACGCATGATATTGGAAAGTAATGCGATAGTTCCCAATTCGGGACCTTTATATTCGGTGATAAATATGCTGGAGAGCGAGTAATAACCAAATCCGGCTCCAACTGCCATACAGTCTAAAGGACTTCGCTGGCTCATAAAAGCTCCCGCTATGGCGCAGCCTGCTAATGTGCCGAGTATTGTCATGATAGGAAGAAATACAAGCCGGGGATTCAGGGACCGAAAACTCTTCAGAGTGTTCGGATCGTTACCGATGCTGATACCTACGCAGAACATGAGTCCGCAGAGGGCATAGTAACTAAGTTTACTGTCGGTGAAGTCGTATGGGATAAGATGGTAAACTCCACAAAGAGTACCGATAATGAAAAAAGAGACAATAATCAAACTACCTTTCATGCTTTTGTCTCCTTTCCTTTACTATATAATAGGTACCACAACCCCCATGCGCATAGAGTACTTCCTATGACCGCAGCTACCGTGATGACAACAGCTTCCAGCCCAAGAGTGTGTAATCCTTTGATGATAGATTCATTACCCCCTACATCTATTCCGAGAAGAAAGAGAAGAATCCATATAAGGAGAGTGATTATCTTGTGTATCCATGATAGTCTTTTACTGCGTAACAAGTAGCCAAGAAGCATGCCTGTCAGCATAATTCCAATAATGATAAACATAGTTAGTGCCTGCTTTTTGGCTGCAAAGATAGTATTAAATGTAAATCTTGGCTAATCTCTTCTACGATTTCTTTCGTGGCCATTGGTAGGTATTTGGTCATCGGCTTTTTGTTTGTTTGGTTAGTCTACCCAAAGTAAATCACTCATTATGCTATCGGAAATAAAAATCCCTTCACGCGTCAGGCGCAAAGCTCCGTTGTATTCCTCCAGTTTACCATTTTTCAGATAAGGTGCAGCCATTTTTTGACAATACTCCCACATTTCATTGCCGAACATCTGTTTCAGTTTCTCTATAGGTGTTCCCCATACGGTACGTATGGTAGTGATAATAAATTCGTTGTAGCGGGTGGTTGGGCCCAGATACTCTGTCTCGAAAGCACGGCAGTCTTCTTCTATACCTTTTATATAGGTGTCGATTGAAGACACATTCCATTCCCGTGTCATTCCGTCAAAAGAATGTGCCGATGGTCCGCATCCCAGATAAGCTATTCCTTTCCAATAGGAAGTGTTGTGGCGGGAATATTTTCCGGGGCGGCAGAAATTGGAAATCTCATAGTGTTCAAATCCTGCTTTCTGCAAATGCTCTATCAGTAATGTGAAAAATTCTAAACTGGAGTCTTCGTCTACCTCGGATATCTGGTGCTGTTTTAACATATTATATATAGGTGTATCTTCCTCATAAATCAAGTGATAGGCGGAGATATGTTCTACATTCAGACTGATAGCCTGACGGAGATCGTTTTCCCATCGTTCTTTTGTTTCTTCGGGCAATCCGTAAATTAGGTCGATACTGATGTTCTGGAAACCGGCTTTCCGGCATCTGTCAATTGCTTCGATGGCTGTACGGGCATTGTGGCGGCGTCTCAATAGTTTGAGCGTAGCGTCATCAAAAGTCTGTATTCCCATGCTGAGGCGGTTGAAAGGAAGTGAGGAAAGCATTTCCAGATATTCCTGCGATAAATCATCCGGATTAGCTTCCAGAGTGATTTCCTGACAATGATTCAATCCGTAGTGCTCGCGGATGGTATCAAATATCTGTTCAAAATCCTCTTTTTCCAGTTGAGACGGGGTTCCGCCACCGAAATAAATAGTTTCTATATCTTCTCCTTTCAGGTATTCTTTACGCATCGCCAACTCCCGGCAGAGAGCCTGTACATAACGGGTTTTGAGTTCGCTGCGAGTGGTTGAGTAGAAGTCGCAGTAGATGCAGCGCGTTTTGCAAAAAGGAATATGAAGATAGATACCTGCCATAGTTATGCTGTTTGGGTTTGTGGGTGTAAAAGTAAGACTATTATTAGATATATCAAAAAAGCAGTTGACGGAAATTATTTATAGTGGGGTAGGAATACGCTAAATAGATAATTCCCCATCGATTAGTAGAGGATAATTTCCTGCAATGCTGAATTTAAGATCTTTTCTTTTATAAATAAGATTCGAACTTGTAGTCGGGTTTTCGTTTGACTTAAGTCAAACGATAGAATGACTTAAGTTAAACTATCGCTTGACTTAAGTCAAACGAAAACTGATTAGGTAACGGGGGAACTATTGTATGAAAGGAAAACAACTAAAAATAACATCGTGCCGGATTACTCGTTGCAACTATGAAATTAGTTTATAGCCATGCGAAAATAATTTTTAACCCGTTTCGAAAATGTTCATGTTAAAGATGTGTTACATAACATTGTTTAGTAACACTGCCATAAGTATTGCTTTTCCCCCAATTAATCCCTAATTTGCGCATCACAAAATTAATGGTATGTGAGAAACATACTGAGTAATTACTAAAATCTTATATATTATGAAAGTATATCAGACTAATGAAATCAAGAACATTGCCTTGTTGGGAAGTTCTGGCTCTGGGAAAACCACTCTCGTGGAAGCGATGCTTTTCGAGAGTGGTGTTATAAAACGTCGCGGATCTGTTGCCGCAAAAAACACAGTTAGCGATTATTTTCCTGTTGAACAAGAGTATGGTTACTCCGTTTTCTCCACCGTTCTCCATGTAGAATGGAATAACAAAAAACTTAATATTATTGACTGTCCGGGATCGGACGACTTCGTAGGCAGCACAGTGACTGCACTAAATGTGACCGACACAGCAATTATCCTTCTCAATGGCCAATACGGCGTCGAAGTCGGTACACAAAATCACTTCCGTTATACAGAAAAGCTGAATAAACCTGTTATTTTTCTAGTCAACCAGCTTGATAATGAAAAATGCGATTATGATAATATCCTCGAACAGCTGAAAGAGGCATACGGCTCTAAAGTTGTTCCCATCCAATATCCGATAGCTACCGGTCCGGGCTTTAATGCGCTGATCGACGTATTGTTGATGAAGAAATACTCGTGGAAACCCGAAGGAGGGGCTCCGACAATCGAAGATATTCCGGCAGAAGAAATGGATAAGGCTATGGAAATGCACAAAGCATTGGTAGAAGCTGCTGCCGAGAATGATGAAAATCTGATGGAGAAATTCTTTGAGCAAGATTCCCTGTCAGAAGACGAAATGCGTGAAGGTATCCGTAAGGGATTGATCGCCAGGGGTATGTTCCCTGTATTCTGCGTCTGCGGAGGTAAAGATATGGGCGTTCGCCGCTTGATGGAATTCTTGGGAAACGTTGTTCCTTTTGTATCTGAAATGCCGAAGGTACAGAATACGGAAGGTAAAGAAGTGGCTCCGGACTCCAATGGACCGGAATCTCTTTATTTCTTCAAGACAAGTGTGGAACCGCATATCGGTGAAGTTTCCTATTTCAAAGTAATGAGCGGTAAAGTTCATGAGGGAGACGATTTGCTGAATGCCGACCGTGGTTCGAAGGAACGTATCGCGCAAATCTATGTGGTAGCCGGTGGTAACCGTGTCAAGGTGGAAGAATTGCAGGCCGGTGATATCGGTGCTGCCGTGAAACTGAAAGACGTGAAAACCGGTAATACGCTGAACGGTAAGGATTGTGACTATAAATTCAATTTTATCAAATATCCGAACTCTAAATATACCCGTGCCATTAAGCCGGTGAATGAAGCGGATGTGGAAAAGATGATGAGTATCTTGAACCGTATGCGTGAGGAAGATCCTACCTGGGTGATTGAGCAATCAAAAGAACTGAAACAGACTTTGGTACACGGACAGGGAGAATTCCATCTTCGTACCTTGAAATGGCGTTTGGAAAACAACGAAAAACTTCAGGTAAAATATGAAGAACCGAAGATTCCATATCGTGAAACGATTACAAAGGCTGCTCGTGCCGACTATCGTCATAAGAAACAGTCCGGTGGTGCCGGTCAGTTTGGTGAAGTTCACCTGATCGTAGAACCTTATAAAGAAGGTATGCCTGTGCCCGAAACGTATAAGTTCAATGGACAGGAGTTTAAAATTACCGTAAGAGGTACGGAAGAAATTCCATTGGAATGGGGTGGTAAACTGGTGTTTGTTAACAGTATCGTCGGTGGTTCTATCGATGCCCGCTTCTTGCCTGCTATTATGAAAGGTATTATGTCTCGTATGGAGCAAGGACCGTTGACGGGTTCGTATGCTCGTGACGTGCGCGTTATTGTTTACGATGGTAAGATGCACCCGGTAGATTCGAATGAAATCTCTTTTATGCTTGCCGGACGTAATGCCTTTAGTGAAGCCTTCAAGAATGCCGGTCCGAAAATTTTGGAACCGATTTATGATGTAGAAGTGTTTGTTCCGTCTGATAGGATGGGAGATGTGATGGGAGATCTGCAGGGACGTCGTGCCATGATTATGGGTATGAGTAGCGAAAAAGGTTTTGAGAAACTGGTTGCGAAAGTACCTCTGAAAGAAATGTCGTCTTACTCTACAGCTCTTAGCTCGCTGACCGGCGGACGTGCTTCGTTTATCATGAAGTTCTCTAGTTATGAGCTTGTTCCGACGGATGTTCAGGATAAGTTGATTAAGGATTTTGAAGCTAAGCAGACAGAAGAATAACGTGTAATTCTCTTAATACTGTTAAAACCGTCATCTTTTTTAAGTAAAAGGTGGCGGTTTTTGTTTAACTATGATTAATAAAGATGGAAAAACGCAAGGAAAAGATTTAATTTTTTATTAAATTTGCAAACCAAAGTAGGGGTTTTATTGTTGTAGTAATCAAAATACAACCTAAATGGCTCTATACGGTTAATTTCCGGGAAGTTCCGGTTAAATCAAGTTAATGCATTAGGAGTGTTAATTAGGGAGTGTTAATTTTGTTGCTATGAAGAAGTCAACAATTTGGATATTAGGTATTGTAATGGGGCTTTCATTCCTCAGTTTACTGTATTTACAGGTCAGTTATATTGAGGAAATGATGAAAACCCGGAAGGAACAGTTTGATATGGCTGTGCGCAATAGTCTGGATCAGGTTTCTAAGGATGTGGAATATGCGGAAACGCAACGTTGGTTGATTGAGGATATTTCTGAAGCGGAAAGAAAAGCGTTGATTGAGAACAATCCTTCGCTGCAACAGAATAATATGGTTCAGCAGACGCAACGTTTTACGATGAAGTCTAAAGATGGAAAGGTTTATACGGATTTTGAATTGAAGGTGATGACTACCAAACCATCCGAACTTCCGAAAGCTATGATCTCTCCTTATAGAGGATCAAAAACGATTCCGGAGACTTCGCGTTCACTGATTGAGGCTATCAAGAACCGATATATGTATCAACGTGAGCTACTTAATGAAGTGGTCTGGCAGATGATTTATCGGGCAAGTGACAAGTCGATCGGAGATAGAGTACGGTTTGGTGATTTAAACGGTTACTTGAAATCGAATCTGTATAATAATAATATAGACCTGCCTTTTCACTTTACGGTGATTGACAAGGATGGAAAGGAAGTCTATCGTTGTGCGGATTATGATCCGAAGGGAAATGATGAAGTGTACCAGCAGGCCTTGTTTAAAAATGATCCGCCTGCGAAGATGAGTGTACTGAATGTACATTTTCCGGGAAGAAGAGACTATCTTTTTGATTCGATCAGTTTCATGATTCCGTCGTTGATATTTACAATGGTGTTGTTGGTGACATTCATTTTTACGATTTATATCGTGTTCCGTCAGAAGAAATTGACGGAGATGAAGAACGACTTTATCAATAATATGACGCATGAGTTTAAGACTCCGATCTCCACCATTTCGTTGGCGGCGCAGATGTTGAAAGATCCGGCGGTCGGAAAATCTCCGCAGATGTTCCAGCATATATCGGGGGTTATAAATGATGAAACCAAACGCCTGCGTTTTCAAGTGGAAAAGGTGCTCCAAATGTCGATGTTCGACCGGCAGAAGGCGACTTTGAAGATGAAGGAAATCGATGCGAACGAATTGATAACGGGAGTTGTCAATACCTTTGCCTTGAAAGTGGAACGGTATAATGGAAAGATAACATCGAACCTTGAGGCGACCGATCCTGTTATATTTGCAGACGAGATGCATATTACGAATGTCATCTTTAATCTGATGGATAATGCGGTGAAGTATAAAAAGCCGGACGAGGATTTGGAATTGAACGTGAGAACATGGAATGAATCGGGTAAACTGATGATTTCGATACAGGATAATGGTATCGGTATCAAGAAGGAAAACCTGAAAAAGATATTTGAAAAGTTCTATCGTGTGCATACGGGTAATCTGCACGATGTGAAGGGCTTTGGACTGGGATTGGCTTATGTGAAGAAAATTATTGTCGATCATAAAGGAACCATCCGGGCTGAAAGTGACCTGAATGTAGGAACTAAATTTATTATTGCATTACCTTTATTAAAAAATAATTGATATGGACGAGAAACTGCGTATTTTATTATGCGAGGATGACGAAAATCTTGGCATGCTTTTAAGAGAATATTTACAGGCAAAAGGTTATTCTGCTGAGTTATATCCTGATGGAGACGCTGGTTATAAGGCTTTCTTGAAGAATAAATATGACTTGTGCGTGTTTGACGTAATGATGCCTAAGAAAGATGGCTTCACATTGGCACAGGATGTCCGTGCAGCGAACGCTGAGATTCCTATTATTTTCTTGACAGCAAAAACGCTGAAGGAAGATATTTTGGAAGGATTTAAGATTGGTGCGGATGATTATATCACCAAACCGTTTAGTATGGAAGAACTGACATTCAGAATTGAAGCGATCTTGAGACGTGTTCGCGGAAAGAAGAACAAAGAAAGTAATATCTATAAGATTGGTAAGTTTACTTTTGATACCCAGAAGCAGATTTTGGCAACGGAGGGTAAGCAGACTAAGTTGACTACAAAAGAATCTGAGTTACTCGGTTTACTTTGCGCACATGCAAATGAAATCTTACAGCGTGACTTTGCTTTGAAGACTATCTGGATTGATGATAATTATTTCAATGCCCGCAGTATGGATGTGTATATTACGAAACTGCGTAAACATTTGAAAGAAGATGATTCTATCGAGATTATCAATATTCACGGAAAAGGCTACAAGCTGATTACGCCGGAAGTTGAATCTTAATGCGATTTACTTCTTGATAACTGAAATAAAAAATCCCGGAAACATTCGTTTCCGGGATTTTTTATTGATTTCTGTGAGATTAATCAGCGATCTTCTTATTGATAACAATATAAGAAATGAGTCCCAGTACTACTAATACTACCGAGCTGCCCAATATGGCATTGTTGTTTACATTGCCTGTAAAGGAACAAGCCAGCAAGATGACTACTCCGACCAAGATTAAAATCAATCCCAAGTTCTTTAATAAGCCTTTCATGTGTGTGTATTTTAATAGATTATTATATTCCAGTCACAAATTAAAGCATAATTCTTTAACGAGCGAAATTATTTAAATAAAAAATCCATTATAAAGATAGGATTTAGTGGATTTTATGATTTAAACGGTTGTTTCTCTGTTTAATCTTTCGTGTTGAAGAATACCTTTTTCAATACTTCCTGTCCGATACTCAATTCGTCGAGAGTAATGCCGTGAAGCGCCTCTTTCAAGGTCTGTCCGGCAATAATGCGCGCTTTTTCTTCCAGTTCTTTGCCGTCTTTGGTCAGATGAATCAGATTTGTGCGGCGGTCTCTCTTGTCCGAGATACGGACAACAAGGTGCTGCCGTTCCATATTATCTATCAAACGGGTCATACTGGGTTTGTCTTTAAAAGTTGCATTGCACAACTCTTGTTGTGTAACACCGTCTTTTTCCCATAGGAAAATGAGTACCGTCCATTGCTCCGGGCTGATTTCTAAACCGTTCTGGCGGAAGTTACGGTATAGTTTCCGGTTAATTGCCGCAGAAACTTTACCATTTAATATGGCAAATATAAGCCGGATGTCGAAGTTAAATTGCTCTATCATGAAATTATTGTTTAAACAACTTTGCAAAGTTAGTTACTTCCGGGATAAATCCTATCTTCTTGATACAAAAAAAGATTAAATGTTTGCAGTTCAAAATAAATTGCCTAACTTTGCACCCGCATTTTTAAATCAAATAATTTATTTATTTAATTAAACGAAGTATGAATCAATACGAAACCGTTTTCATTTTAACTCCCGTTTTATCTGATGTTCAGATGAAGGAAGCGGTAGAGAAATTCAAAGGTATTCTTCAAGCTGAAGGTGCTGAGATTATCAATGAAGAAAACTGGGGACTGAAGAAATTGGCTTATCCAATTCAGAAGAAGTCTACAGGTTTCTATCAGCTGATTGAGTTCAATGCAGATCCTACTGTAATTGACAAGTTGGAAGTAAACTTCCGTCGTGATGAACGCGTTATCCGTTTCTTGACTTTCAAGATGGATAAGTATGCTGCTGAATATGCTGCAAAAAGAAGAAGTGTTAAATCAAACAAAAAGGAGGATTAATCATGGCACAACAAGTTCAATCAGAAATCAGATACTTAACTCCGCCGTCAGTAGACGTTAAGAAGAAAAAATATTGCCGTTTCAAAAAAAGCGGTATTAAGTACATCGACTACAAAGATCCTGAATTCTTGAAGAAATTCTTGAATGAACAAGGTAAAATCCTTCCGCGTCGTATCACGGGTACTTCTTTGAAGTTCCAACGTCGTATCGCGCAGGCTGTGAAGAGAGCTCGTCACTTGGCATTGCTGCCTTATGTAACTGACATGATGAAATAAGAAGGAGGAAAAGTATGGAAATTATATTAAAAGAAGACGTAGTAAACTTGGGTTATAAGAACGATATCGTAAACGTGAAATCCGGATACGGTCGTAATTATCTGATCCCGACTGGAAAAGCTGTCATCGCTTCTCCTTCTGCAAAGAAAATGTTAGCTGAAGAACTGAAACAGCGCGCTCACAAACTTGAGAAAATCAAGAAAGATGCTGAAGCTATGGCTGCTAAGTTGGAAGGTGTTTCTTTGACTATCGCAACTAAAGTTAGCTCAACCGGTACTATCTTCGGTTCTGTTGGTAATATCCAGATTGCTGAAGCATTGTCTAAACTGGGTCATGAAGTTGACAGAAAGATCATCGTTGTAAAAGACGCTGTGAAAGAAGTTGGTAGCTACAAGGCTATCGTTAAGCTTCACAAGGAGGTTTCGGTAGAAATTCCTTTCGAAGTAGTTGCTGAATAAGAGCAAATTTACTTCATATATGAAAAGCGATTTGTTCTGAACGAATAAATCGCTTTTTTTGTTATCTTTGCTATTACTATTATGAAATTCGACTGTTGTTTTCTAAAGAAGAGGTTTTTGCTTCTGCTGATTGCTTTGGGAATTGGCAGTGTTCTTTATGCAAATAATGAGTTGAAGCTATTGACTGATTCTTTGCGTAGAGTGATAGATGAGAAGCATGTCTATGTTCAAAAGAAAGAGGAGAGGATAAACCGGATAAAATGCATGTTGAAAAGTCCCGGTTTGACTCTTGAAGGAGAATATAGAATTAATCTACGGTTATATAATGAATATAAAAAGTTTCATATTGATTCAGCCATCCATTATGTTGATCGCAATATTGAGATTTCCCGCCAGTTGAATAGACCTTATTTCACCAACCAGTCGTCTTTACATCTTAGCCTTTTATATTCGATGTGTGGCAGGTTCCGCGAAGCGGAGATTATTTTGAAAAGTATAAAGACTTCAGAACTTCCCAGAGATTTATTAATAAACTATTATCAAACTTATTCCAGTTTTTGGGGACACTATTCGATTTCTGTCGCCAACAATCTGTATGGCAAGCAGCAGGCTGCTTATCAGGATTCGCTGTTTGCCCTCATTGACCACACTTCTTGGGATTATCGAATGTCCCAGGCTTCTTATTATATTTGGCGTGATACGCTGAAATCGAAAGAAATTTATAAAGAACTGCTGGAGATTGAGGAAGTGGGGACGCCCAATTATGCTATGATAACTCATTCATATTCCAGGTTATGTCACCATCAGAAAAAGTATGATGAAGAAAAAAAATATTTGATGTTGTCGGCAATAGCCGATACCCGGAATGCTACGCGGGAAAATGCATCCCTGCAATCTCTTGCATTGATAGCTTATGATGAACAGAATTTAGCTGATGCCTTTAAATTTACACAGTCCGCTATCGATGACGTTATATCTTCCGGTATTCATTTCCGGGCCATCGAAATTTATAAATTCAATTCTATTATTAATACAGCTTATCAGGCGGAGCAGGCCAGATCACGGTCGCATCTGACTACTTTTCTTATTTCTACAAGTATTATCCTTTTTCTTTTAGTCCTGTTGGTGCTTTTCATCTATATTCAGATGAAAAAGACGTTGAAAATAAAACAGGCATTGGCACAGAGTAATGAGGAGCTTTTGCGATTGAATAACAAACTGAATAGCATGAACAGCCAGCTGAATGATACAAATAATCAGTTGTGTGAAATTAATAGTATAAAAGAGTATTACATAGCCGAATTCTTTGATGTCTGTTTTAGTTATATCCATAAAATGGAGAAATATCAGAATATGCTGTATAAAATAGCTATTAATAAATACTATGATGAACTGATTAAGAAGCTAAAATCATCTGCGCTTATTGATGAAGAGCTTGGCGCTTTATACACTCGTTTTGATAAGGTCTTTCTGGGTTTGTATCCCACCTTTGTATCTGATTTTAACGCTCTGTTGAAAGATGAAGAGAAAATTATTTTAAAACCGGACGCTTTATTGAATAGAGAACTTCGTATTTATGCTTTATTACGCTTGGGTATTACGGATAGTGGAAAGATAGCGAACTTTCTCCGTTGCTCTACAAGTACGGTTTATAATTATCGTACGAAGATGAGAAATAAAGCAGCCGTCGACAGGGATGAATTTGAGAATGAAATTATGAAAATTAGTTCAACACAAGAGATATAATTATCATTTTAACATTATAATACGTTCCAAATTATCTACATTTTTTTGATGTGTCAAGTTAGCTAAGTTGTTGATTAATAGTAAAAAATGCTATTTTTATATCTACATAAAGTAGTGTAAGTCAAATAAGCCGTTATTTATTTGGCTAGATTTGCAATATCAGTTTTTAGCTCATCAATTTGGTAGTTAGAAGTTGATGTTTTATCTATTATTTGTACTTAAATTCACTATGTTTAATTATGAACACGCAATCTTCAGTAGACACGAGAATTAAAGTTGGAATTATCGGTTTTGGTAGGATGGGAAGATTCTACTGGGAAGCGATGACTAAAAGTGATCGGTGGAATATTGCTTATATTTGTGATACTAATCCGGCATCACGTCAGTTAGCCAAGAAGCTTTCTCCTAACTCTATTATAGTAGAAGATAATCAAAAGATTTTTGAGGATGAAAGTGTGCAGGTAGTTGGGCTTTTCACTTTGGCTGACTCACGGATGGAACAAATAGAAAAAGCTATTCGTTACGGTAAACACATTATTTCAGAAAAACCAGTTGCAGATACAATGGAAAATGAGTGGAAAGTCGTAGAAATGACAGAAAACACAAACCTCATTTCTACGGTAAACTTGTATCTGCGAAATTCCTGGTATCATAATTTAATGAAGGAATATATCCAGCAAGGGGAAATCGGAGAGCTGGCTATTATTCGTATTTGTCACATGACTCCCGGCTTGGCACCAGGTGAAGGTCATGAGTATGAGGGACCTGCTTTCCATGATTGTGGAATGCACTACGTAGATATTACCCGTTGGTATGCAGGCTGTGATTATAGAACATGGAATGCCCAGGGAGTGAATATGTGGAACTATAAAGATCCTTGGTGGGTGCAGTGTCACGGAACTTTTCAAAATGGGGTCGTTTTTGATATTACCCAAGGATTTGTTTATGGGCAATTGTCTAAAGACCAGACACATAATTCGTATGTAGATATTATAGGTACAAAAGGGATTGTGCGTATGACGCATGACTTCAATACTGCTGTTGTCGACCTACACGGTGTCAATCAGACCATCCGTGTAGAGAAACCTTTCGGCGGCAAGAATATAGACGTGTTGTGTGACCTGTTTGCTGATTCGGTAGAAACCGGAAAACGCAGTTCACGATTACCGCTAATGCGCGATTCGGCTATTGCATCCGAATATGCGTGGACATTCTTGAAAGATACCCGCAAACACGATTTGCCTGCTATTGGTAATTTAAGCACTTTGGAGCAAATACGCGAGCGAAGAAAAAACATGAAAAATGGATATGGATTGTTGCACGGCAACCTTCCAAAGATTATTAACCCTTAAACAAATAAAATCATGTCAAACATTTCTAGGAGAAAATTTCTCAAAACGGGAGCCGCTGCTTTAGCAGGTATAACCATTGCTCCCAGTACAATTTTAGGTATGAGTCACGGGCATATTTCGCCTACTGACAAATTAAATCTTGCAGCTGTGGGTATTGGTGGCATGGGACATGCCAACATTAATCACGTAAAGGGCACTGAAAATATTGTAGCTCTTTGTGATGTGGATTGGAAGTACGCAAAAGGCGTGTTCGACGAATTCCCCAAGGCTAAAAAATACTGGGACTATCGTAAGATGTATGATGAAATGGGTAAATCTATCGACGGTGTGATTATCGCAACTGCCGACCATACTCATGCTATTATCACTGCTGACGCAATGACAATGGGAAAACATGTATATTGTCAGAAACCATTGACCCACTCTGTTTATGAATCTCGTTTGTTGACAAAACTGGCTGCATCAACGGGCGTGGTTACCCAAATGGGTAATCAAGGGGCATCGGATGAAGGTACGGATTTAGTATGTGAATGGATTTGGAATGGTGAAATCGGTGACGTAACGAAAGTAGAATGTGCAACAGACCGTCCTATTTGGCCTCAAGGATTGAATGTTCCTGAAAAGGTTGATAAAATTCCTAGCACATTGAATTGGGATTTGTTTACAGGTCCTGCTAAAATGAATCCTTACAATGCTATTTATCATCCTTGGAACTGGCGTGGATGGTGGGATTACGGAACAGGTGCATTGGGTGATATGGCTTGTCATATTTTGCATCAGCCGTTTAAAGCATTGAAATTGCAGTATCCTACCAAAGTGGAAGGTTCATCGACATTATTGTTGAATGCTTGTGCTCCACAGGCACAACACGTGAAAATGATTTTCCCTGCTCGTGAAAATATGCCGAAAGTAGCTATGCCTGAAGTGGAAATACATTGGTATGATGGCGGTATGATGCCTGAACGTCCGAAAGGATTCCCAGAAGGAAAACAACTGATGCAGAGCGGTGGTGGTTTGACTATTTTCCACGGAACGAAAGATACATTGATTTGCGGATGTTATGGACAGAATCCTTGGTTGCTTTCAGGTCGTAAACCAAATGCACCGAAGGTTTGCCGTCGTGTTCCTAAAGCAATGAATGGTGGTCACGAAATGGATTGGGTGCGTGCATGTAAAGAAGATAAATCTAATCGTATCATGACTAAATCTGACTTCTCAGAAGCCGGACCTATGAATGAAATGGTAGCAATGGGTGTATTGGCTATTCGTTTGCAAGCTCTGAATAAGACTCTCGAGTGGGATGGAGCTAACATGTGTTTTACAAATATCGGTGATAACGAAACCATTCGTACTGTTATCAAAGACGGATTCAAGATTCATAATGGTCATCCTACATTTGATAAGACATGGACAGATCCGATCAATGCAAAACAGTTTGCGGCTGAATTAGTGAAACATAATTATCGTGAAGGCTGGAGACTGCCTGATATGCCAAGATAAAAGTAAATTAAAAATTAAAAATTAAATAGTTGATATCATGAAAAAAGTATTTTATCCATTAGCTTGTTGTTGTCTTGCTGCAGGTGTTTTTGCTTCTTGCGGTGGTCAGAAGAAAGCAAATGCTCCGGAAGAGCAAAAAGTTGCGTTGTCTTACTCTAAATCATTGAAAGCGCCAGAAACAGATAGCTTGAATTTGACTGTTGATAAAGATGGCTATATCACTATTTTTGATGGTGAAACATTTAACGGATGGCGCGGTTATGGAAAAGATCGTGTTCCTTCTAAATGGACGATCGAAGATGGCTGTATCAAATTTAACGGTTCTGGTGGCGGTGAAGCTCAAGACGGTGATGGTGGTGATTTGATCTTTGCTCACAAGTTTAAAAACTTCGAACTGGAGATGGAGTGGAAGGTTTCTAAAGGTGGTAACTCCGGTATTTTCTATTTAGCTCAGGAAGTTACATCGAAAGATAAAGACGGTAATGATGTGCTTGAGCCTATTTATATTTCCGCGCCCGAATATCAGGTGTTGGACAATGCCAATCATCCGGATGCAAAATTGGGTAAGGACAACAATCGTCAGTCAGCTTCTTTGTATGACATGATTCCGGCAGTTCCTCAAAACTCTAAGCCGTTTGGCGAATGGAACAAGGCTAAGATTATGGTTTATAAAGGTACGGTTGTTCACGGACAAAACGATGAAAACGTACTTGAATATCATTTGTGGACAAAACAATGGACTGATATGTTGCAAGCAAGTAAGTTCAGTGAAGAAAAATGGCCTTTGGCATTTGAATTGCTGAATAATTGCGGTGGCGAAAATCATGAAGGTTTCATTGGTTTGCAAGATCACGGTGACGATGTTTGGTTCCGCAACATCCGCGTGAAAGTTTTGGACTAATTGAATAGCAATAAAGAAAGGCACGGGTTACGTGTATTTCACGTTTTTTTTGAATGGCGATTGCCATGGAGTAACCGTGAAGTCTGTGTAATCCGTGCCTGTTTTTTCTATGTAAACCTGAATAATTGTAACCCACTAATATCTATTATATGAAAACTAGAATTTATATCTGTGCATTGGCTGCTCTTTTCATGATTCCATTGGCAGTAACGGCACAAACCAAGAAAAAAGCTAAAAAAGAAGTAGCAATTCAGCTCTACTCTGTCAGAGATATATTAAACAAGGTAGACAACAAAAATGGTAAGTGTGACCCCACTTATACTGCTCTTCTGAAGAAATTGGCAAACATGGGATATACCGGTGTTGAAGCAGCCAATTATAACAACGGTAAATTTTATGACCGTACTCCCCAACAATTTAAGAAAGATGTCGAATCGGCAGGATTAAAAGTCTTGTCTTCACATTGTACAAGACAATTGTCTAAAGAAGAATTGGCTTCCGGCGACTATTCAAAGTCACTTGAATGGTGGGATCAATGTATTGCCGATCACAAAGCTGCCGGTATGAAATATATTGTAGCTCCGTGGATGGATGTACCTAAGACGCTCAAGGATTTAGAAACGTATTGTGCATATTATAATGAGATAGGCAAGCGTTGCAAACAACAAGGTTTGTTGTTCGGATATCACAATCACGCTCATGAATTTCAGAAGGTAGAAGATAAAGTGATGTATGATTATATGTTGGAACATACGAATCCTGAATATGTTTTCTTCCAGATGGACCTTTATTGGGTAGTTCGCGGACAAAACAGTCCTGTTGATTATTTTAATAAATATCCCGGTCGCTTCCAGATATTCCATGTGAAAGATCACAGAGAGATTGGACAAAGTGGAATGGTAGGTTTTGATGCTATCTTTAAGAATGCAAAAACTGCAGGCGTTAATTATCTCGTTGCTGAAATCGAGAAGTATAGTGTTCCGGTAGAGGAAAGTGTAGAAGAAAGTCTGGATTATTTATTGAACGCTCCTTTTGTGAAAAGTTCATACGCTAAATAACGTGTGGCTTGCTAAAATAAAGGCATAAAAAAAGTCTGTGCATGCTTTCGCATGGCAGACTTTCAATTCTCTCTAGCTGTTTCTGAATTATTCAGCCACAGTTTCAGTTGCAGTGCTATCAGCATTCAAAGAATCTGCTGCTGCGGCTGCTGCTTGTTCAGCTTCAAGAGCTGCTGCTTCTACTGCTGCGATTGAGTCAGCGATACGGATAGAATCTGCAGTTGCTTTTGCTGCGTCAGCTGCTTTGTTACCACATGATGCGAATGATACTGCTACGATAGCTACGGCCATCAAAACTAATTTTTTCATTTTCTTTGCTTTTTAAAAACGTAATACAATCAATTGCTTTATTAAAACGATGCAAAGGTATGTACTTTTTCAATATGTTGTTCTCGAAACGCCAACTTTTTTTATATTTTTTTTTGTAACTGGCCACTTTTCTCCCCTTTTTATATGTTTTAGAACATGCTAATCGACAGCAATACTGTTATATAAGTATCTTTTTATGCTTCTTTTGGGCGTTTTTTCAAATTCAGTAGGATAGAGTTGGATCTTGCTGATTTTCTCATAAGCGGCTACGTTGCTGTTCAGATTCTTAAGATTTTCATCCATGATTGTTTTCAGGTTATCCGGATTATTTAATCCGAGAGAATCCAACGCTTCGTAATCGGCATAAACAAGTGCCACTAATTTTTTATTGCGTTCGATAACAAGACTTTCGAGAATGAAAGGCAGGTTATTCAGTTTTGTTTCCAACTCTTCGGGGAAGATATTTTGTCCGCTAGAGCTTAAGATCATAGTTTTGAGTCGTCCCCGGATGAAAATATTTCCGTTGCTGTCCATGGAACCGAGGTCACCCGTACGTAGCCAGCCGTCCTGCGTGAATACTTCCTGCGTTGCTTCCTGGTTCTTGTAGTAGCCCACCATCACATTTTCTCCCCGAACCTGGATTTCTCCGGTTTCTACTTCCGGGGTTTCCTTATAGATACGTGCTTCCATTATATCTAGAATCTTTCCGGAAGAACCTAGTACAAATTCATCCCAGGGGGCGTAGCTGATAAGCGGACCGCATTCTGTCATTCCATAACCGATAGTAAAAGGGAATTTGATTTTGTAGAAGAATTCTTCTACTTCCTTATCCATAGCGGCGCCACCGATAATGATCTCTTTAAACCGTCCTCCCAGTGCATCAATCAGTCTTTTACGTATCTGGTTGTAGATTTGGGTGTCGAGCAGAGGGATATTGAGTGCCCACTTCATACCTTTTTTATTAATGAGTGGCTGGATAATATTCTTATATATCTTTTCAATCACTAACGGGACGGTAATAATAAGGTTGGGTTTCACTTCCTCAAAAGCCTTCATTATAATTTTAGGAGAAGGCGTTTTTCCAAGCAAAGTGACATGGGTGCCGACAGCGGTTGCTGTCAGAAAGTCGAATGCACAACCGTATGCGTGGGCGAGGGGAAGGAAAGAAAGCACTTTATCCCCTTTTTTAAGGAGTTCGGTACGAATACCGAAAGTGACATTGCCGGCAAGATTGTTTCCTGTCAGCATCACACCCTTACTGAAACCGGTGGTTCCGGAAGTGTAATTTAACAGCATCACCTTGTCATTGGATAAAGTGGTGTACTGAACATCTTCACGGGTAAATCCTTTCGGATACAAAGCATGCATCTCTTTATCGGTATTTTTCAGAAACTTCTGTATGGTTTCCCCGTCACGTTGATAAAGACACCGGAAATCAGTCAATGAGAATACTCCCCGTAGTCCCGTTAATTTTTCCTCTTCCAGATTCTCCCAAATGCTGTCACTGGTGAACAGGAATACAGATTCGGAATGATTGACGATATGATGAACGTCATTAGGCGTAAAATCTTGAAGGATAGGGACAATGATCGCTCCGTATGTGATCGTTGCCATATAGGCGATGCACCAATGAGCGTTATTTTTGCCGATAACTGAAATCTTATCTCCTCTGCGAAGGCTACAATGTTTGAATAACAGATGTAAACGGGCGATTTTTTCAGCTACCTCACCGTATGTATATTGGGTATCTTCTCCATAATCAGTATAACAAGGCAGATCCCAATTCTCACGAAAACTATTTTCGTATAGTTTAATGAAATTCTCTTTAATCATTGCACGTTTTTTAGTGAATTGTGCAAAAATAGGAATAAACTTTCGTATCCTAAAGTGTTTTACTGATAATAATGTGTAACTTTGCAAAGTTAATGTGTTTATAACAGCTTATGATAGATATCACTGTATTTCAAAATAAGACAGCCGTTTATTATACTTTAGGCTGCAAATTAAATTTTTCAGAGACTTCAACTATCGGTAAAATCCTGCGTGAGGCAGGAGTTCGGACTGCGCGCAAAGGAGAGAAAGCAGATATCTGTGTGGTAAATACCTGTTCGGTGACGGAGATGGCGGATAAAAAATGCCGGCAAGCCATTCATCGTCTGGTAAAGCAGCATCCCGGTGCTTTTGTGGTAGTGACCGGATGTTATGCGCAATTGAAGCCCGGCGACGTGGCAAAGATTGATGGAGTAGATGTAGTGCTGGGGGCGGAGCAGAAAGGTGAACTGCTGCAGTATCTGGGAAATTTGCAGAAACATGAAAAAGGAGAGGCTATAACTACTGCAACGAAAGATATTCGTTCGTTTTCTCCTTCGTGTTCACGGGGAGACCGTACTCGTTTTTTTCTGAAAGTACAGGATGGCTGCGATTACTTCTGTTCATATTGTACCATTCCGTTTGCAAGGGGGAGGAGTCGTAACGGAACTATTGCTTCTATGGTCGAACAGGCTCGGCAAGCTGCAGCGGAAGGTGGTAAAGAGATAGTCTTGACTGGGGTGAATATCGGTGATTTTGGTAAGACGACGGGAGAGACTTTCTTTGATTTGGTGCAAGCGTTGGATCAGATAGAAGGAATCGAGCGTTATCGTATATCTTCCATTGAACCGAATCTGCTTACGGATGAAATTATTGAGTTTGTATCCCATTCCCGTAGTTTTATGCCACATTTCCATATTCCTTTGCAGTCTGGGTGTGATGAAGTTTTGAAATTGATGCGTCGTCGTTATGATACGGCTCTTTTTGCATCGAAGGTGAAGAAAATCAAAGAGGTTATGCCGGATGCTTTCATTGGCGTGGATGTGATTGTGGGTACTCGTGGCGAGACTGCGGAGTTTTTTGAGCAAGCTTATCGGTTTATTTCCGGATTGGACGTGACCCAATTGCACGTGTTCAGTTATTCCGAGCGTCCCGGAACGCAAGCCTTGAAAATAGATTATGTGGTGTCTCCGGAAGAAAAGCATCAACGCAGTCAACGGCTGTTGGCACTTTCGGATGAGAAAACACAGGCTTTTTATGCGCGCCATATCGGACAGACGATGTCGGTGTTGTTGGAAAAGTCGAAGGGGAATACTCCGATGCACGGATTTACGAAGAATTATATTCGTGTAGAAGTGGGAAGTGATAACTCATTGGATAATCAAGTGGTCAACGTGCGTTTGGGAGATTTTAATGGGGACAAGACAGCGCTTAAAGGCACAATTCTGATATAAGTATGAAATCTAAACTTATCTATTGGCTGGTATATGGTGGAATGTGGCTGTTTTCAGCTCTTCCGTTCCGGGTATTGTATGTGCTTTCGGATTTCAATTATCTGTTGATGTATCATGTGTGGAGATATCGCCGGAAGGTAGTTCGGGAAAATCTGGAAAAGTCGTTTCCGGAGAAGACTGAGGCGGAAAGATTACAGATAGAACGTAAATTTTATCGTTATCTTTCGGATTATATGCTAGAGGACCTGAAACTGTTGCATATGTCCGCTGAAGATCTTTGCCAAAGGATGATTTATAAGAATACAGAACAATATTTGGAATTGACGGAAAAGTATGGAGGTATTATTGTGATGATTCCCCATTATGCCAACTATGAATGGCTGATTGGAATGGGATCGGTCATGAAGCCTGGCGATGTACCTGTACAAGTTTACAAACCATTGAAGGATAAATATCTGAATGAACTGTTTAAGCAGATTCGTTCCCGTTTCGGTGGATATAATATTCCTAAACATTCTACTGCACGTGAAATTATCAAATTGAAGCGTGAAGGAAAAAATATGGTAGTAGGTCTGATTACAGACCAATGGCCTAGTGGTGATCGGTATTGGACTACTTTTATGGGGCAGGAGACTGCTTTCTTGAATGGAGCTGAACGTATTGCAAAAATAATGAACTTCCCTGTCTTTTATTGTGAACTGACGAAGACACGTAGGGGATATTGTGAGGCTGAGTTTAAATTGATGACTGAAGCTCCCAAAGAGACAGTCGAAGGAGAAATTACGGATATGTTTGCCCATGAACTGGAACAGACCATTCGTAGAGAACCTGCTTATTGGTTGTGGTCGCATAAGCGCTGGAAATTTACGAAGAAGGAATGCGAACAAAAAGAACAGGAACTTATTAAGAGAAAAGATAAGAGATGAAAGTATCAGTCGTCATTCTGAATTGGAACGGATGTGATATGCTTCGTACTTTCCTTCCATCTGTTATTCAGTATTCGGAGGGGAAAGAAGTAGAAATCTGTGTGGCTGATAATGGGTCTACGGACGACTCGGTAACTATGATTCAGCAGGAGTTTCCATCCGTCCGAATGATTTTACTCGAACAGAATCATGGCTTTGCGGACGGATATAATTTGGCTTTGCGACAAGTAGATGCAGAGTATGTCGTTCTTCTAAATTCGGATGTTGAAGTGACGGAACATTGGTTGAAACCGATGATTGCTTATCTTGATAAGCATCCCGAAGTGGCTGCTTGCCAACCGAAGATACGAAGTCAGCGTCAAAAGGAATTTTTTGAATATGCAGGAGCGGCAGGCGGATTTATAGATAAGTACGGTTATCCTTTTTGTCGGGGACGTATCATGGGAGCGGTCGAAAAAGATGAAGGGCAATACGATACGGTGATTCCAGTTTTTTGGGCAACAGGAGCTGCTTTGTTTATTCGTCGTATGGATTATCTGGATGTCGGAGGGCTGGATGGACGCTTTTTTGCACACATGGAAGAAATAGATCTGTGTTGGCGACTCCGTTCTCGAGGACGTGGGATTGTCTGCATTCCGCAAAGTGTAGTCTATCATGTTGGAGGAGCCACGCTTAAAAAAGAGAATCCTCGTAAGACTTTTCTTAATTTCCGCAATAATCTTGTCATGCTTTATAAGAATCTTCCGCAGGAGGAGTTAAATAAAGTGATGCGTATTCGGACTTGTTTGGATTATGTGGCGGCACTTACTTTCTTTCTGAAAGGGGATTGGGACAATGCTCGCGCAGTGATTCGTGCACGGGACGAATATAAACGGATTTGTCCGTCATTTTCTTCATTAAGAGAAGAGAACCTAAGAAAAAAAACTTTGAATTTAATACCTGAACAGATAAAAAGTAGTATCTTGTGGCAGTTTTATGCGAGAGGATGCAAACGATTCTCTCAATTGTCGGACTTAAAAGGATAACGAAATGGAAGCAAAGGTTAGAAGGGGCATCGGGCTGGTGGCACATGATGCGATGAAGAAAGATCTTATCGAGTGGGTGTTGTGGAATTCAGAATTGTTGATGGGAAATAAATTCTATTGTACAGGTACTACCGGGACACTAATACTGGAAGCATTGAAAGAAAAACATCCTGATGTAGAATGGGATTTTACAATACTGAAATCCGGTCCATTAGGCGGTGATCAGCAGATGGGATCACGTATTGTCGATGGGCAGATTGATTATCTTTTCTTTTTTACTGATCCTATGACTTTGCAACCTCATGATACAGATGTAAAAGCTTTGACTCGTTTGGCCGGTGTGGAAAATATCGTATTTTGCTGTAACCGTTCAACAGCGGATCATATTATTTCCAGCCCGTTGTTTATGGATCCTGACTACGAACGTATCCATCCTGACTATTCCAGTTATACAAAACGTTTCCAGAATAAGCCTGTGGTAACGGAAGCTGTGGAATCTGTGAATAGAAGGAAAAAGAAAAGATTATGAGCTACCAATAGAATTTTTACCATAATTTATTGTTACGTCTGTTATTCTTGATTGGTTCGGAATGGCAGACGTGCCCGTTTTTATTTTCTGCTACAATGGAGCTCTATTCCTGCCGATTCTATGTCTGCCCCCATCGGTGGGTTTCGTTTGGATAGAAACAGATCAATGTCTTCAATAGTAGCGAATTGTTTGAATAGTTTCTTCACAATTCGTTTCCCTACATGTTCAAGTAATTTGGATGAAATGTCCATTTCTGTTTTTATAACGTTATATACCTCAGCATAGTTTACGGTATCTGTCACTTCGTCTGTCTGCATCGCCTTGCTGATGTCAACACCTAGTTTTAGGTCGATAATATACTCATTACCAATCAAATTCTCTTGTGGGGCTACTCCATGGTAGGCGTAAAATCGAATCCCTTTCAAAAAGATATAGCTTTTATTTATTTTCATATACTATTTATTATTTAGTATGAATCTGTTTAATTTTTAACAAGTCCTTCTGTGCAACCATTTGCGGGATTACTTTCAGAAAGAGGGGGGTGAGTAGAATACATATACTTAATGTTATGAACAAAAGCATTGTTGCTTGTGCCCAACTATTATGAATGTAGCGTGCTATCAATGGCTCTAGAAAATGGAGTATGGGACCGTGTATGCTTAGGGTGATGATAGAGTACCTTCCTAGATAAGAAATAATTTTTACTCTTTCCACTTTTTTGCAAAGTAGCATAATCATAAATATTCCAGCGAATGCAGCGATGTATACTTGAAAGATATTCCCGGAGTAGTTGTTTGTTCTCATTCCCAATGTAGTAGCAGTAAAATGCATGACTAACAATGCCAACAAAACGAAAAGCGGAATTACCTTATCAAAACGGTGATGTGGAAATAAGAAGAAGTTATATCTACGAATCCAGAATCCTGCTACATAGAAAGGGAGAGCCGTCATGGCAACATCGAGATAGAGAGGGAGTGTTATTTGTGCTTTACCTAGATAAAATCCTGTACACCCGATCAATAAGGTAAGAGCAAACATGGCAGGCAGATATTTATTTCTTAGGAAATGGACTAGATAAAACAGGATATTGCAGTTGAATAAGGCTACTAGAAACCAGATCGGCGGATTGAATTTGATAAGGTCATGTCCATGAAATACTATCAAAAGTTCTTTCCATGATACAGGTAAATGGAATACTCCCGGTGCTATTTTCCAAATGATGTATTTAAGGAGGAATGCACTTAGATAGAAGAAAAGAAAAGGGATAATCAACTTGTTTATTTTCCGAAGAATGAATCCTGATAAAGCTTCGTATGGTTTAAAGAAAACTCCTGATATAAAAAAATACAGTGGCATACGGAAACAGGATAACATAGAGCCCCTATCGAGTTGCTCGAAGGCTCCACCAATATGTGTCATGACTACGAGAATGATGCAGACTCCTTTAGTTAAGTCTACAAAATCAATACGTTTACTCGGGGTCTCTTTCATTCTTTTAATAATCTGTTTACACGGATTATACAGATTTAAAAAGGAATTTGTATAATCCGTGTTTAATATAGATAGAAGTCAAATTATTTCTCCGGGTTTCTTCCTGTGTATTGTATTAATTCACTTATCTTGCTATTCAGTTCTTTGGCTTTCATCAGTTGCTCTAATGTGATATGCATCCGATATCGCCAATAATTTCGTGGATTGGATGGAACGTTGATTCGTTCTTCTTCCACATTAGGATTTCTCCATTTTCCATCAACTGACAACCAATCTTGAAAAGACAGTATGCAGAGAATAGAATTACTGTTGAGGTGATTGCGTACAATCTCTTCACAAAGTTCCGGAGTTGCAATGGCAGGAGCTGTGCCATAATGTCCTAACATTGTATTGTAATAACGTTGGGTCTGTTGATAATCTTCTTCCCACCACCCACGTAGAGTAGACATATCATGAGTGGAAATGGTGCACACAGATCGGTATGGATATTCATTTAAATGTCCGAACTCATACGACGGGTCCTTTGGCATTCGTTGAATTTCCAAACTAAGAATACGTAACTCGTTCATTACGGAGGACACACAAGCGGGAATCATTCCTAAATCTTCGCCACATACCAACATACGGGTAGATTGTGTCAATTGAGGTAACTTTTTCATGGCCTGTTGGTACCAAAAGTCGTTGTGGCGATGATAATAATACTGGTTGTATAATTTGTTGAAAGCATTCTTGTCTTCTTCGCTCAACGAACGGAAAATGGAATCACGTTGCGCTCCGATACGGGGATGGTACTTTCCTTGTTCCTTATTGTCCGGAATAAACAGTACATTACTGATTAAAGAATATAATCCATCACGGACCCAGATACTGTTTTCGTCATTTTTACCGGCAAAGAATTGTTTGACTTCTTGTTGTGTCTCAAAGCCAGGTCTCATACGGTAAATACCGGATTTGTCCACTAACTGGAGAAAATCTTGTTTTACGAGATTGACATAAGGTCCAAACACCTGTCCGAGAAATGATTCATGAATGAATGGAGACAGGTATTCTTCTCGGAATGTGAAACCATAATTTTCTATCTCTTCTCTACTCATCGGTAGGGAGGGAACGAATTGTCCTAACAATCCATGTACGGCATTCATCGGTATTTCCCAAATACGGAAGAAACCGAGAATATGGTCAATTCGGTAAGCATCGAAATATTCGGCCATTTTCTGGAATCTTTTCATCCACCAGCGATATCCGTCCTTTTCCATTACATCCCAATTGTAAGTAGGGAATCCCCAATTTTGTCCGTTGACCGAGAAGTCGTCGGGAGGAGCGCCTGCTTGTCCGTTGAGATTGAAGTAATGAGGTTCTGTCCAGGCTTCCACACTGTTGCGGCTAATGCCAATAGGTATGTCTCCCTTTAGTACGACCCCATTTTCACGAGCATATTTTGTCGCAGCCAATAATTGCAGATGCAGATGATATTGAATATAGTAGTATAATGCGATGTGGGGATAATCTACCGTTTCCGGTTGACACATCTTTTCTATCTCCTGTGCATCGTATACAGAATGTCTCGGCCATTCACGGAAGTCGGAGGTCCGGTAAGCATCACGCAGATAGCTGAAGACTGCGTAAGGTCGCAACCATTCTTTGTTAGTTTCGAAGAACTCCTTGAATTTCTCGGAAGCCAATACTTTTTCCCCTTCTTGCTGGAATATCAGATGGAAGAATTCCCATTTAGCCCGGTTTACGGCCTCATAATCAATAGTTGTAAGATTATTCAGTTCTTGTTGTTTCTGATTGAACCTAGAGGCTGCTTCTTTGTCTTTCAGTGTTCCCATTTGCTTTATATCCGCATACATCGGATGAAAAGCATAGATGGAAATACTGTTGTAGGGATAGGAGTCCGTCCATGTATGGGTCATGGTCGTGTCATTAATCGGTAGAATTTGGATGACCTTCTGATGTGTGTTTACCGCCCAATCGATCATGAGTTTCAGATCACCGAAATCACCTACTCCAAAACTTTTTTCTGATTTCAGAGAAAATACGGGGATGGCAATTCCTGCACCTTTCCACATTGGAATATCAAAATAGACATATCGGTCGGAAATCACGAGTGTCTCGTTCGTCTTTATTTCCGGGTCTGCCAGATAACGATTAGGGTTTTTCTCCCAGCAATCAATTTTTCTTTCCTGTTTATGGCAAAGGATAAATTTATATTCCAAAGGATATTTGAGCTTGCTTGCATCTAGCTCCACCTGCCATTCGGGGAAATTGAAGTCACTCATTAAAACGGCTTTTTCCGGATCCCAGTTACCTAGTGCTTTCTGATTGCCGCAAATGGCCAGACAATAATCTTTGTTGATGCGCGGGGCATAAGCTTTTATTATTAGCCCTTTCTTATACCCTTGCGGAATGTCTACCCTTTCGGGATGTGATAATAATGCTTCTGTAAAGGCAGAACTGTAAAGGTATAGTTGCTCCGGGATATTTTTCCAGCAATCATTGATTCTATACTTTTTTCTAGGAGTACCGGATAGAAAAAGGCATCGTGGAAAATTGTTCCATTCTTTGCGGATGACGATTCCGTTTTGTTCTATCTGGTAGCTATAATGGATAGTCAATCCTTCTTGAGGAACTTCTAGTTCCACTTCTGCCGTCCAATATATACCGTCTGTAGTGTACATTGGGGTGGATTCCGTCGATAAGCCTGCAAGCTTGACTTCCTCCCCCCAATTGGTACGGTATTCGATATTAAATGATAAGATCATATATTATAGAATGTTTATCCACATCTGGAAGCCCCGCAAGTGGTACAAATCAGACATCCTTCCTGATAAACGAGAGTTTCATTGCCACAGTTCGGACATTTCTTGCCTTTTGCTTCGGTTCCATCCTGGATGTATTTCTTCAGAGCGCGTTCTACACCGTTTTTCCAAGTATTGATATTTTCACTGTTCAGTTGCAAAGAACCTACCAGTTTAATAACTTGTTCTATTGGCATTCGGTAACGGAGTACTCCGGAAATCAATTTGGCGTAGTTCCAATATTCTTTATTGAACTTCTCAGACAATCCTTCAATAGTCGTCTTATATCCGCGCTTGTTTTCAAATTGGAAGTCGTAACGCTTCGTTCCGTCTTCATCTATATTTTTGATGATACGTCCGCTAGTCACGCTCTTAGGTAATAAAATACCTTCATCGTCATCTTGCAGACCGGTGAAGATTTCATAAGGATGTCCATCTAGCAGGCCAACGAAAGCCACCCATTTTTCTTTGTTATTCTGGAAACGTACAACATCTGCTTCTAATATTCGTGGACGCACTTCTACGACCGTAGGCGGTTTGCAAGGAGGAAGTTCCTCTTTCTTGTTTTTGTCGGATTTGGCTGAGATAAGTACACCGGAACGGGAGCCGTCACGGTATACGGTACAACCTTTACAACCGGATTTCCATGCTTCCACATATAAACGGTTTACCAGATCCTCGTCTACGTCATTCGGCAGATTAATAGTTACGCTGATGGAATGGTCTACCCATTTTTGGATTCTTCCCTGCATCTTTACTTTCATCAACCAGTCGACATCGTTGGAAGTAGCTTTATAATAAGGAGACTTGGCTACTAATTCGTCAATCTCTTCCTGAGAATAACGTTTGGACGGATCGTATCCATTGGCTTCCATCCATGTGACAAACTTGTGATGGAATACAATATACTCTTCGAATGCATCTCCTGTTTCATCAACAAAGTCGACATGAACATTTGTGTCATTCGGATTCACTTTTCTTCTACGTTTGTAAACTGGCAAGAATACCGGTTCAATGCCAGAAGTTGTCTGAGTCATCAGGCTGGTTGTTCCGGTGGGAGCGATAGTCAGGCAGGCAATGTTGCGTCGTCCGTATTTCTTCATTTCTTCATATAGCTCAGGGTCGGCTTCTGCCAAACGTTGGATGAACGGATTGTTCTGCTCGCGTTTGTTATCATATATTTCGAAAGCGCCACGCTCCTTCGCCATTTCTACAGAAGAACGATAAGCGCCAAGAGCTACTGTCTTATGTACTTTTTCTGAGAATTCGGTAGCCTCTTCTGTTCCGTAGCGTAATCCTAATGCTGCGAGCATATCACCTTCTGCAGTGATACCTACACCTGTACGTCGTCCTTGTCCGCTTTTCTTATATATCTTTTCCCAGAGTACACGTTCTGCCCGCTTCACTTCGTCGTTTTCCGGATCCTCATCAATCTTGTGCATGATGCGTTCGATTTTCTCCAGTTCGAGGTCGATGATGTCATCCATGATACGTTGAGCTAATGCCACATGTTTCTTAAACAGATCAAAATCGAAATAAGCATTCGGTTTAAACGGATTTACTACATATGAATACAAATTGATTGCCAAGAGACGGCATGAGTCGTAAGGACATAGAGGTATCTCGCCACATGGATTCGTGGAAACGGTCCGGTAACCTAAATCTGCGTAACAATCCGGTACGGATTCGCGAATTATTGTATCCCAGAACAGAACACCCGGTTCTGCTGATTTCCATGCATTGTGAACGATCTTCTTCCATAAAGTAGAAGCATCTATTTCTTTTGTAAATGTAGGGTCGGAAGAATCAATAGGATATTGTTGTAAGTATGGTTTTCCGTCAACAGCAGCCTGCATGAAAGCATCGTCTAATTTCACGGAAACATTTGCTCCGGTTACTTTTCCTTCTGTCATTTTTGCATCGATGAAAGCTTCTGAGTCCGGATGTTTGATAGATACACTTAGCATGAGTGCTCCGCGACGTCCGTCTTGAGCTACTTCACGGGTCGAATTGGAATAACGTTCCATGAATGGCACAAGACCTGTTGAAGTTAATGCTGAATTTTTAACGGGAGAACCTTTCGGACGGATATGGGATAGGTCATGGCCCACTCCTCCACGTCTTTTCATCAGTTGTACTTGCTCTTCGTCAATTTTAATGATAGCACCATAAGAGTCGGCAGCACCATCTACACCGATAACAAAACAATTGGATAGGGAAGCAACTTGATAGTCGTTACCGATTCCAGTCATCGGGCTACCTTGCGGAACAATGTATTTGAAGTGATCCAATAGATCGTACAGCTCTTTTGCTGTTAAAGCATTCGGATACTTCGATTCGATGCGTGCCACTTCATTGGCAATTCTCCAATGCATATCTTCCGGAGACTTTTCATAAATGTTTCCGAAAGAATCTTTTACTGCATATTTGTTTACCCAAACTCTTGCAGCAAGTTCGTCACCTTGAAAATATCGTAAAGATTCTTCGTAGGCTTCGTCATAAGAATAAATTTGTTTTTCCACGATGCAATGTGCGTTAAATCTGATTTTTAAATAAGTAATGTGTAGAAGTTTACTTATCGTTAACAAATGTGGATGCAAATCTAAGGATGTTTTTTCATCTATCAAAATAAAAATGAAATAATTTATTGACAGGCTGTAAGTTTTCTATTTATTAATGATAAGTATTTGATAAACAGGAAAATTTGCTTTTTGTTTAAAGGTTAAAGTTTTCCAAAAAGAAAACTATTCTGTTCTGTAGATATAGCAAAATAGATTTTTCTTTTTATATCTTTGCAATAAAAAAGAAATGTTTGAAACCGTAAAGAACAGAAGGACTATCAGGAAATATCTATCGAAGGATATTACTCCTGATTTGTTAAATGATTTGCTTGAAACTTCATTCCGAGCTTCTACGATGGGAGGTATGCAGCTTTATAGTGTGGTTGTGACTCGTGACGCTGAAATGAAAGAGAAGCTTTCACCAGCTCATTTTAATCAGCCTATGGTGAAAAGTGCCCCTGTTGTACTTACTTTTTGTGCTGATTTTCGTCGCTTTTCAAAATGGTGTGAGCAAAGAAAAGCTGTACCTGGCTATGACAATTTAATGTCTTTTATGAATGCGTCTATGGACACTCTGCTTGTCGCACAGACTTTTTGTACGTTGGCAGAGGAGGTAGGGCTCGGAATTTGCTATTTGGGGACCACTACTTATAATCCTCAAATGATTATCGATGCACTCCGGTTGCCTGAATTGGTGTTTCCTTTGACGACAATTACAGTCGGTTACCCGGATGGAATTCCTGCACAGGTTGATCGCTTGCCTTTGGAAGCTGCTGTGCACGAGGAAATGTATCATGATTATACACCGGAAGAAATAGACAAACTCTATGCTTATAAAGAATCATTGCCTGAAAGCAAACAATTTATAGAGGAGAATAAGAAAGAAACTCTAGCCCAGGTCTTTACAGATGTTCGTTATACGAAGAAAGATAATGAGTTTATGTCTGAAAATCTATTAAAGGTGCTTCGTCGGCAGGGATTTTTGAAATAATAGTGAACTGAAATAATGGTTAGTGATTAGTGAATAGGTTTGTGAAGCATGAATCATGAGCCTAATCACTAGTCATTAATTCCTTTTCTTTTTAGTAACGCTTCAATTTCCTGCACTTCTGCGTTAAAACTCTTATCTACTTCCAGTTGTCCTTTCACGGTTTTGCAAGCGTGAAGTACGGTTGCGTGGTCTTTGTTGCCAATGAATTTACCGATCTTAGAAGTTGAAAAGTCTGTGTGATTTTTAGCTAGATACATGGCAATCTGACGCGCTTGCACCACTTCTCTCTTTCTGGATTTAGTATGTATAGCTGCAGGCTCCAAATCGAAATGTTTACATACTACCTTAAGGATATCATCTATGGTGACGGCTTTCGTTTCATTGTGAACAACGCCGTGCACGATATGTTGAGCCAAATCCATATCTATTTCCTTATTGAAAATAGTAGAACGTGCCATGATAGCAATAACGATACCTTCCAAGTCACGTACGCTTTCATTCACATTTTCGGCAATATAATCGATTACCTCCTCTGGAAATTGGAGTCCATCGCGGTGTATTTTATTGCGCAGAATATTTTTGCGAAGTTCTACGGTCGGTTTTTCCAATTCAGCTACCATACCCCATTTGAAACGGGTAAGCAAACGTTCTTCAATACCTTGCAACAATACAGGAGCACGGTCGGAAGTTAATATAAGCTGTTTGCCGTTCTGATGTAGATGATTGAAGATATGGAAGAAATTGTTTTGTGTTTTGGTAACACCGGCAAATTCCTGAATATCATCAATGATTAAAACATCGATGGTCTGATAGAAATTAATGAAGTCGTTGGTTGTGTTGTTACGTACAGAGTCTGTATATTGCACTTGGAATAAATGTGCCGATACGTACAAGACTCTTTTTTCTGGATAAATCTCTTTGATTTTCGTACCGATGGCATTAGCCAGATGTGTTTTTCCCACTCCAGAAGCTCCATAAAGGAATAATGGGTTAAAAGCAGTTCCTCCAGGTTTTAGCGCTACGGCTTCGGCTACACTTCTTGAAAGTTTGTTACTGTATCCTTCAATGAAGTTTTCGAAATTATAATTAGGATTCAAATGCGGATCTAAATCTTGAACAGCAGGAGCCTGCAAGAAATTAGGAGCTTTGTTTCCATCAAATATGTTTTTAGGAGTTACAGCCGTAGAACGATTGCTTGCTTCGAGATTCACGGTTTGGTTTGGAATCGAAGTTTTGTCTACCATGACGTTGTACATCAACTTGGTTCCTTCGCCAATGACCTTATACAAAGTCTTGCGTATTAAATCTACAAATCTTTCCTCCAGAATCTCATAGAAAAACTGGCTGGGAATCTGTAAATACAAAGTCTTGTCCTCATATTTTAATGGAACAATAGGGGCAAACCAAGTGTTGTATGTCGTATCGGGAACATTGTCTTTTATGATATCAAGACAGCGGTTCCAAAGTACGACATGATTTGATTCTATCATAGTAACTTTTAATACATTTATTAATTAAGCAAAACTTCTACGTTTGCAAAATTGGGAATCTTATTCGGAAAAAACAAATCTATTTTTTCTTGTTTTTTTCAAGTGAATAATAACATGTTTACTTTCAATGACTTATGTGTTTATGTCTTTGTACTATCACTAATCCCGCTTTTGCTATTTTGTAAGTGTCTGTTATATAGAATATTATATATAAAAGCTCTGTTTTTCTTCTCTCATTCTCATGTTTGTATAGGAATCTTATTTCGGTTTATAGATAGACATTTGAGATGCAAAAAACTTGCTTTTTATAGCAATTCGTTATTTAGATAAAATCTATATAACGGGATTTTATTACTTGTCTTTCTTTCCGAATAAGGAGAAGTGAACGTAGCGCTTCGGGTGCTCTTTCAAGTCTTTCAATAAGCCTGCTGCATTTTCAGTTGTAGCATTTAGATTATTGTATAAAGTCGGGTCGTTGAAGAGTAATCCGAGTGTGTTATCTTTGCTATTCAATTTTTCTGTAAGCATCTTTACATTGGATAATGTTTCGTCTATTTTCTTGAAAGTAGCTGCATAGTCAACTTCTTTAAGATTACCGCTGATGGTTACGAAGTTGTCTCCAATTGTATTCAGTTTGCTGGTAAGCTGTGGAATATCATTGCTCATGAGACCTTTAACCTGAGAACTGACTACGGCCAAGTTGGCAGTGGTCTTTTCTATTGAATGTAGGGTGGCAGGAATACTCTTGTCACCTAAAATTGTATTCAGAGAAATAAGGATAGAATCCAGTTTAGGTAACATTTCCTGTACTTGTGGCATTAACTTTGCCACACTTTCCATCATTCCATTATTCAGTGTACCGGGAATAGTATCTCCTACGGCATATTTTTCGCGGGGATTGTTTGCCAAAAGAATATTCATGCGTACTCCTCCCATCAGTTCGGATACCAGTTCGGCGCTACTTCCTTTAGGAATTCGTAGTTCGGTGTCCAGTTCTACTTCTACAACCACATTTCCGGGATTAGTATAATCATAAAATATATCGCGTACAATACCTACACGAACACCGTCTGCGAATACTGGGCTCGACTTAGTCAGTCCGTTAACATTCTGAAATTTAGCATAGAAATAGCTGGAAGGTTGAAACATATGTATTCCTTTCAGCCAGTTAATCCCATAAACAAGTACACACAGTGCAATGATACCTGCGATACCTATTCTGACTTCTTTTGTAATATACTTCATTTTATCTTTTATTTATTTCTTCTTTTCTTAAACTCGGCAATTGCTTCATTGACATTCATTTTTTCACCGTCTCGGAAAGCGATGATAAAAGCGTCTTTGAACTTGGCTGTAATAGTACGTTTGGTACGTAGTACCTTATTATAATCACCGGAGGCACCATATGTGTATTTATATATATCTTTTTCTTTATAATAATCTACACCTTTCAATCCTTTCAGTCTCTTGTCATTTTTAGCAAGAGGTTTGGAAGAGGTAAGTATTTGTATCTTAAACGTAATTTCATTGTCATTAGTTGCACTTTCCGCAACCTTTTGAACGGTTACGGGTCTATCATTTTCTTTCTCTATATCTTGTTCTTTTTGTTCAGTCGGTATTACAGTCTTGCTGACTCCGGTTAGCCGTATTTCGTGCTCTCTTTTATAATTGAGAAAAGCATGATAAATACCTTTAGCCATGGTTGTAGCTCCCGTTTCGGAGTTCAGATAACGTTCCTCCTCAGGGGTGGAGATGAATCCTAATTCTATCAGAATACTTGGCATGGCACTTGCTTTTAAGACGAGGAAGCCGGCTTGATGTACTCCACGGTCTAAACGTTTGCAAGTATGACGAAATTGTTTTTGCATCAAAGACGCCAGGTGCACACTTTGTTCCATGTATTTATCCTGCATGAATTCAAATATGATATAAGACTCAGCTGAGTTAGGATTGAATCCTGCATACCGAGTCTGATAGTCGCTTTCGTAGAGAATTACTGAATTTTCCCGTTTAGCTACTTCTAGATTGGCGTCCGATTTAGCCAAACCGAGTGTCCAGGTAGATGCTCCTTTTGCAGTGCGGTTGTTTGCCAATGCATTAGTATGAATAGAAATAAAAAGATCTGCTTTCGCATTGTTTGCTATTTCCGCCCTTCGATCTAGAGGGATAAAAACATCTTTGCTACGGGTATAGATCACTTTAACGTCATCACAATTGTTTTTTATCAGATTTCCTACTTTTAAGGCAACGTTCAGATTGATATTCTTTTCTTTTGAGATTTTTCCAATAGCGCCGGGGTCGTGTCCGCCATGTCCGGCATCAATGACCACGACAAAATCTTTACCCCATAAATGGCTGGTGCATAAGGGTAAGAAAAGAAGCCAGAGGCAAATGCATATATATAATATGTAGGATCTATTCAGTTTCATATTTATAATACGATGCAAATGTAGTAGAAATTTATAGAAAACTTATTATTTGCCATTAAGTTTTGTGTTTTTTTCGGTTTAATGATAGCTTTTTTCCTGAAATCTCCGTTACTTTGTGTTCCGAAGTTAAAATGTACGATGATGCTTAAGTTTTTGAAGAATTGGACATTGCCTATTGCCATGTTGGTGGGTGCTGTGGGTTATCCGTTATTTATCTGCCTCTCTTTTTTGACTCCGTATCTTATCTTTACGATGTTGCTGTTGACATTCTGTAAGATATCTCCGCGCGATTTAAAGCTTAGACCGCTTCATGTATGGTTATTACTGATTCAGATTATCGGGGCGTTAGCTGCTTATTTGCTGTTGTTCCGGTTTGATAAGATTGTGGCGGAAGGGGTGATGGTTTGTATTATTTGTCCGACAGCCACTGCTGCTGCCGTGATAACTTCGAAACTGGGTGGGAGTGCGGCAAGTCTGACCACTTATACGTTACTTGCTAATATCGGAGCTGCCATTGCGGTACCTATTCTTTTTCCATTAGTGGAGGTTCATCCTGATGTTAGTTTTTTGGAAGCGTTCTTTGTTATTTTAAGCAAAGTATTTCCTCTACTGATTTGTCCGTTTCTGGCTGCATGGTTATTGAGCAAATTTTTGCCAAAAATACATCGGAAATTATTGAGTTATCATGAACTTGCTTTCTACTTGTGGGCAGTTTCGCTAGCTATCGTGACGGCACAGACGCTGTATTCGTTATTGAATGACCCTGCGGATGGATTTACTGAAATTATGATTGCTGTTGGAGCATTGGCAGCTTGTTGTTTACAGTTCTTTTTTGGAAAGACTATCGGCTCTATTTATAACGACCGCATCAGTGGCGGACAGGCATTAGGACAGAAAAATACGATTCTAGCTATCTGGATGGCCCATACTTATCTGAACCCATTGTCTGCTGTTGCACCTGGATCATATGTTTTGTGGCAAAATATCATTAATAGTTGGCAATTGTGGAAGAAAAGAAAGCGAGAAGAGAATCAATAAAGCAGATACTTCTTTCTCGTCTCCCGATAAGCCTGTAATTCTTTTTTCCAACTATTTCGAATTGTTTCTTCAGATTCTCCTCTGAGAATAGCTTTGCGCACCGTGTCGGTTCCCATAAGTAAATCAAACCATCGGGGTCGGGAAAAGAATCCGGCCCCTTCACCTGATATTTGATAAAAACGTAGGAAGTAGTAAAGGGTAAAACCACTAATATTCGCGTTGTTCCGTAAGTCTTCTCCGTAACAAGCTATTCCTTGATGTAATGGATTCTTGTCGAATCCGGGCAGGGAACGAGGAGTGAAAACGAAACTGCCATATTTTTTATTGGGTGCACCTAATACCTGAAAAGGAAAGGTTGTTCCCCGTCCTACGCTGATGTGGGTTGCCTCAAAAGGACAAAGTGATGCATACAAACGAATAGACTGGTCATTGGGCAGATTAGGAGAAGGTTTAATCGGAAGCGAATAGGGTTCTCCATGTTTCCAGCCTGTCATTGGAATTACTTTTAATAAGCAGGCGTTTTTTTTGTTGGCAATCCATCCTTCTCCGTTTATCATTTGCGCCAGCTCGCCTATGGTACATCCATGAAGTATAGGAATGGGAAGCATACCAACAAAACTCCGATAGGGGGATTTGAGTATCGGACCGTCTATATAGTCACACGGGTTAGGCCGATCCAGTACGAGCATTTCCTTTCTGTTTTCTGCACAAGCCTCCATGACATAGTACATTGTACTGATGTAGGTATAAAAGCGTGCTCCTACATCTTGGATATCAAACAAGATGATATCAATGTCTTTTAATTGACCAGCGGTAGGCTTCTTATTATTGCCATAAAGTGAAATAATAGGGATACCGGTGCGTAGGTCCTTTCCATCCTTTACTGTTTCGCCCGCATCCGTATTGCCACGAAAACCGTGTTCAGGGGCAAATACTTTCACTATTTTTATATCCAACTTTAATAAGGTGTCGAGCAGATGAGTCTGTTCTATTCCTACAATAGAAGTGTGATTGACTACCATTCCGACACGTTTGCCTTGAATAAGTGATAAGTATTGTGCGATATGTTCTGCACCGGTTGTTATCTTACTGTGGGTATATCCTGAAGGGGATATAGCGAGTAGAAAAAAAAGAATGAGCAAAGTTCTAGCTTGCATGTCGGTATTTTTTTGTAATATTGCACGAAAATATTAATTTCTCATCAAGAGAACAAAAAAAACGACACATGAATCCATACGAAATCATTGATAAGTATTATCCGGAGAATACGGAACAGCGACAAATCTTAGTAATACACAGCCTTTCAGTGTCAGGAAAGGCTATGAAGATGCTAGATGCACATCCGGAGTTGCATTTGAACCGGAGTTTTGTGAAAGAGGCCGCTCTTTTGCATGATATCGGTATCTTTCAGACAGATGCTCCGTCCATTCGATGTTTCGGTACTCATCCTTATATTGCTCATGGATATTTAGGAGCTGAAATTTTGCGTGCTGAAGGTTTTCCTCAACATGCGTTAGTTTGTGAACGCCATACAGGAGCCGGTCTTTCCTTGCAAGATATTATTGATCAGCAACTTCCGGTACCTCACCGTGAGATGCTTCCTGTCACATTGGAAGAGCAATTGATTTGTTTTGCGGATAAGTTCTTTTCTAAGACTCATTTGGATGAGGAAAAGACGGTGGAGAAAGCACGGAATAGTATTGCAAAATATGGTGAAGAAGGGCTAAACCGTTTTGACAGATGGTGCTCTCTCTTTTTATAGCACTAAAAAATAATTAAATATCGGAGATTCTAACTCATAATTGGTGAAGTTTGTGTACTTTTGCCACTTCAAGCGTAAACTATTAGTTAATGGCGCCATTGAAAGCAAGAATACTTATATCATTTATACTGCTGATTGTCTTACTGATGCTTCCCGATGAGGCTACGTCTCAACGTCGAAGGAGAGGAATGATTACCTCCAATACTGCACAAAAAGATTCACTACAAGGAAGCGATTCGTTGAAGGCAGATACGGTTACGGTACGCATTGATTCTATAGCACCTGTTAAGAAGAAGCAACCGCTCGATGCACCGGTTGTTTATGAATCCAACGACTCCACTGTTTTTACATTGGGAGGATCGGCCACACTTTATGGTAGTGGAAAAGTGAACTACCAGAATATAGAGTTAGCTGCGGAGGTTATCTCGATGAATCTTGACAGCAGTACGGTTCATGCATACGGTATTAAAGATTCTACCGGAGTGGAGAAAGGTAAACCGGTCTTCAAGGAAGGGGATACTTCTTATGATACGGAGACTATCCGCTATAATTTCAAAACTAAAAAAGCCGGGATTACCGATATTGTTACTCAGCAAGGTGAAGGTTATGTGACCGGAAGCAAAGCTAAGAAAGGGGCCAATGATGAAATCTTTATGGAACACGGTCGCTATACAACTTGCGATCATCATGATCATCCTCACTTTTATATGCAGCTGACTCGTGCAAAAGTGCGTCCTAAAAAAAATGTGGTGACAGGACCTGCTTATCTGGTAGTGGAAGATGTTCCTTTGCCATTGGCTGTACCGTTTTTCTTCTTTCCGTTCTCTAGTAGTTATTCATCCGGTTTTATAATGCCGACTTATATGGACGACTCCAGCCGTGGTTTCGGTTTGGCTAACGGAGGATATTATTTTGCTATCAGTGATATTATGGATTTGAAGATGACGGGAGATATCTTTACAAAAGGTTCATGGAGGCTTTCCGGGTTGACAAACTATAATAAACGCTATAAATATTCCGGGACGTTGCAGGCGGATTATCAGGTCACCAAAACGGGTGACAAGGGGATGCCGGACTATGCGGTATCTAAAGACTTTAAAATTGTCTGGAATCATCGTCAAGACGCTAAAGCCAGTCCGAACAGTACTTTCTCGGCCAGTGTAAATTTCTCGACCAGTAGTTACGAACGTTCTAATATCAACAACCTCTACAACTCTCAGTTGCTGACTCAGAATACGAAAACATCAAGTATCAGTTATTCACGTAGTTTTCCCGATATCGGCCTGACGCTTTCCGGGACGACCAATATCGCTCAGACAATGCGTGACTCTTCTATTGCGGTCACTTTGCCTGACTTGAATATCACATTAAGCCGTCTGTTCCCGTTCAAACGTAAGAAGGCGGCGGGAGCTGAACGCTGGTACGAAAAGATTTCCATTAGCTATACGGGACGTTTGACAAACAGTATCCGTACAAAAGACGACCGTCTGTTTAAAGCTGGACTAAGTGAATGGGAGAATGCAATGAATCACAATATTCCTATCAGTGCTACTTTTACACTGTTCAAATATTTGCAGGTTTCTCCTTCGGTCAATTATACAGAGCGTTGGTATACTCGTAAGGTTAACCAGCATTACAATGAGGCAGAACATGAATTGGAAGCATTGCCGGGTGATACATTGAATGGTTTCTATCGGGTTTCCAATTATTCGGCAAGTTTGAGCTTGAGTACGAAACTGTATGGTATGTACAAACCTCTTTTCGCTAAAAAGAAAGAGATACAGATTCGTCACGTATTCACGCCTCAGGTAAGTCTTAGTGGTGCTCCGGGATTCAGCAAGTACTGGGAAGAATATACAGATTATAATGGCAATACGCAATATTATTCTCCTTTCACGGGGCAGCCTTATGGGGTACCTTCACGTGAAGGATCGGGAACGGTCAGCTTCTCTATTTCTAATAATCTGGAGATGAAGTATTACGATGCCAAGAAGGATACGCTTAAGAAGGTTAGTCTGATTGATGAATTTGGAGCAAGTATGTCTTATAATATGGCTGCCAAAGAGAGGCCTTGGAGTGATTTAAGCATGAACCTACGTCTGAAACTGACTAAGAATTATACGTTCAACATGAACGCATCGTTCGCTACGTATGCTTATACATTCGATAAAAGTGGTAATGTAGTAACCAGCAACCGCACAGAATGGTCGTATGGTCGTTTTGGACGTTTCCAGGGATATGGTTCTTCTTTCAACTATACCTTTAATAATGACACCTGGAAGAAATGGTTCGGACCGAAAGAGGAACAGGGGAAGGATAAGAAAAAAGGAGACGAGGAGGATGAAGATTCAGACGGGAGCGATGAAGAAGAGGCTACAACTAAGAAAGTAGAGAAAGCCGCGGCTGATGCGGATGGTTATCAAGTGTTTAAAATGCCGTGGTCATTAAGTCTTAGTTACTCATTTAATATTCGTGAGGATAGATCGAAGCCGATTAATCGTCATTCAATGAGATATCCTTATACCTACACACATAATATCAATGCGAATGGAAATGTGAAGATCTCCAATAATTGGTCGCTCTCATTCAATTCCGGTTATGATTTTCAGGCAAAAGAAATTACGCAAACCTCTTGTACTATCACACGTGATTTGCATTGTTTCAACTTGTCTGCCAGTCTTTCGCCTTTCGGACGTTGGAAATACTACAATGTGACAATCCGTGCGAACGCAAGTATCTTGCAAGACTTGAAGTATGAGCAGAGAAGCCAGACTCAGAGTAATATTCAATGGTACTAAAATAGGTGAATATATAAAAAGTGGCGGCATTTATTACGAAAGAAAAATGCCGCCACTTTTTATATATTATTGCAAACTTTCTACCAAATAATTTCTGTTTTTCCGTGTGCCTTCAAATAATCGTTTGCCCGGCTGAAATGTTTGTTGCCGAAAAAACCATTGTAAGCAGAAAGGGGAGAGGGGTGTGCTGATGTGAGTACTAAATGTCTGTTGCGGTCGATAAAAGCCCCTTTCTTTTGTGCGTATGATCCCCACAAGATAAATACGATATTTTCTCTATTTTCTGCTAACGTGCGGATGGCTGCGTCAGTAAAGACTTCCCATCCCCGATTTTGGTGTGAACCGGCTTGATGAGCCCGCACAGTTAGGGTAGCGTTGAGGAGCAGAACTCCTTGCTCGGCCCAACGTGTTAAGTTACCCGTAACAGGTGCATCGGTACCAAGGTCCGCTTTAATCTCTTTGAAGATATTTACCAATGAAGGAGGGAAAGGAACTCCGTCATTTACGGAAAAACAGAGGCCATGTGCTTGACCGGGACCATGATAAGGATCTTGCCCTATAATTACAACTTTCACTTTGTCGAAAGGACAAAGGTTGAAAGCATTGAAAATCAGTCTTCCCGGAGGAAATATCTGATATTGACTATATTCGCTTCTGACGAAATCCGTTAATGTCCGAAAGTAGTCTTTGTCGAATTCAGGTGCTAAATGTGCTTTCCAGCTTTCTTCAATTTGTACGTTCATGATAATTATATAAGGTGAATTTCTAGTTCTTCGCATTCCTTGCGCATATCTTCAGGCCAAATACTAGCTTGTATCTCTCCGATATGGGCTTTACGAAGGTAAAACATACACAAGCGAGATTGACCGATACCTCCACCGATGGATAATGGAAGTGCGTCGTTCATCAAACGTTTATGGAAATAAAGTTCCAGTCTTTTCTCTTCTTTTTCTTCTTTTAATTGTCGTTGTAGAGCCTCCTTGTCTACACGTATACCCATTGATGATAATTCGATGGAACGTTGCAGTACATCGTCCCACAGAAGAAGGTCACCGTTTAATCCGGGTAAATTATTCAGTCCGATTGTTGTATAATCATCATAATCCGGTGCGCGTCCGTCATGTTTTTTGCCATCACTCAATTTGCATCCTATACCAATGATGAATACAGCACCGTATTTTTGGCAGATGGCATGCTCACGGCATTTAGGTTCCAAGTTAGGATAGAGTTGGCGTAACTCCTCTGAATGAATAAAATGCAGCTTTTGTGGCAAACAAGGTTTAATTTGGGGATACATTTCGTATACCATATATTCGGTGCGAATCATGGCCGCATAAATACGGTTTACGATTTCTTTTAGGAAGTGTATGTTTCTGTCTTCATCGGTGATAACGCGTTCCCAGTCCCATTGATCCACATATAGAGAATGTAGATTACCCAGTTCTTCATCCGAGCGAATAGCATTCATATCCGTATAAATGCCATATCCCGGTTCAATGTGGTAATCAGCTAAAGTTAGTCTTTTCCATTTGGCCAATGAATGAACCACTTCTGCCTGTGCGTCTCCCAAGTCTTTGATGGGGAAAGAGACAGGACGTTCAATTCCATTTAAGTCATCATTGATACCCATTCCTTTTAATACAAACAAGGGGGCTGTTACACGTCTGAGACGTAATTCGGATGATAAGTTTAATTGGAAGAACTCTTTTATTTGTTTAATTCCTAGCTCGGTCTGTTTGAGGTCGAGTAGTGGTTTATAGTTCTTAGGTTTTATCAAGTAACTCATAGATTTGTTGAATGTTAATTGTCGGCAAAGATAGGAATAAAATTGATATATGTAATGGTGAATCTCTAAAAGATTGTCAAATTGATAAAGTATATGCTCTAAATCATTTCAAAATAACAAACTCTTAATAAGATGGATTGCCTTAAGAACTATAAAAAAAGGAGAAACATTAGGAAGATGAGAAGATTTTTTATACTTTTGCTTCGCATTTTAAAAAATGGCCCCGTAGCTTAGTGAATAGAGCGTCAGATTCCGGTTCTGAAGGTCGTGCGTTTGAATCGCACCGGGGTCACGAAGAAATCCCTTGATAATCAGTTGATTGTTGAGGGGGTTTCTTTTTTAGGTGACTATTATTTTAAAGTCAAAATTGGACTAAATCTTGTCTAATATGTCTTATTGTTGATCTATTGTTGACCTTAAATTCATGTTTAATCGTAAACTCCGAAGACTGAATTTACTTCTCTTTCATATTGATTTCATACCTCTTCTTTCATGAATCGATACCATCTTTTACTTTAATCTTTTACTTTATACTAGCATAATTTAATCCGAATTATACAAATAAGTTGTTTAATGCAATCGATATTTCCGTATAAAATATCATTTTTGCAATGATGATAATTTGTATTAACCCTAGATTTTGCTTATTATGGAAGAAGCTGGAAAAAAGAAATGGGCTAGTATTGTGTTGATTGTTGGAGCTATCATCTTTATCGTTCTTTTAATTTATTTTACAGTAATCTCAAGCATTAATCTGTAAACGAACCAATTATGAGAATTGAAATTTAGAGCCTGGACATGACGGATGATTCCTATGTCCAGGCTTTAATTTGAGATTTTAACTTCTTGAAATCTGAAGTCCTTTATTGGAAAGAGACATTTCTACAAAGCGGGCACGTGGATTTGGAGCCTCTTCAGTCAGAATCCGACGAATCAGTCCTGCGGCTTGTGGATCTTTGGCTACCATATACAGATAGCCACCACCACCTGCACCCGGCAGTTTATATCCTAACGTATAATCTTTGATCTTTTCGATAATGGCAGCTACTGCCGGTGGATTTGTTCCACAATCCAATGCTTGGTTCTGTATCCAAGTTTTGCCCACCAGATTGCCGAAATTAGTGAAATTACTACGGAGGATAGCTTCGCTCATATCCATAGTGTGTGCTTTCATTTCCGCCAATAGACTCAGATGTGTGCCTGAATTAAGGAACATGGAACTGACTATTTCTGCCAGAATACCTTTGGCTGTGCGGGTGATTCCTGTGTAATATAATAAGTGGCAGTCACGATAGTCGGGATGAACAAATAGCTGGTCGGGCAGCCATCGTACCAATGGATTTTGTTCGAAACCTGCTTCGGATTGAAGCAGCTTGACGCCAGAGAAGACACCGCCGTATTGATCCTGCCATCCGCCTCCTGTGGTCAATAACTGTTCCAATACAAGTGTATAACTGCAAATTTCGTTTTTATCCCAAGCCAGTCCGCAGAAGTCATTGATTGCTCCGAGTACGGTAGAAGCCAAAATAGAACTTGTTCCCAAACCTGAACCGGCAGGAATAGCTGCTAATAATGTTATTTCAAGGCCCGAACCAAAAGCTTTCAATTGCTCTTCCAGTGAGGTGTAACGTTCGGCAGAGAATGCAGGAGCAAAACCTGCCAAAGTAAGAGCGGCTTTGGGGATAGAAAACGGAGAACCTACTTTTTTGTAGTCTTGCAGTTCATCATAATTACTTATGACCTCCATAGCTCCCATATCTATAGAACGAAGAACAATATGGAATTCCTTGCACGGTTTTATATATACCTGCAAGGGTGGCTGACCGTTTAATTCAATGGCGAGATTGACAACACTTCCTCCCGAATAAAGAGAATAAGGAGGTGTATCCGTCCATCCTCCTGCCATGTCAATTCGGACAGGGCTACGTCCCCATACGATTTGATCGGAATAAACGCTGAGTGCCGGATGATTTTTTCGTGTGGACATTGCTCCTAGTAAACCATCGCGGAGAAGTTGGAAAGCTGCTTGTTCTTCTTTCTGCCATTCGCCGTTTCCACGTAATTTCATAATCCGTGCACGGAGCATTCGGTTATGTATCCGTACCATCGGAGCCGCATCTTCTTTCAGAATGTCGGGAGTTTCCAAGTCTAAATGTACAAACTCGTTGGCAGCATCCTGTAAATCGAGCTGATAGAAAACACTCTTCTCATAATTGGCTGCCAAGCCTTTCCAATTCTCACATCGATAATTGCGACGTTGGGTGTAAAGACGTTTGAGATTGGCATTTGCCGAGATTTCATCAGCAGAAACTTTCACGGATTTCTTCCAAAGTTCTTTCCCTTTTTCTAATTGTGGTTCCGATGTCATCCACCGGAGTACTATTCCCAATTCCTCAATGGAATTGCTTCTTGGGAAGATAGCGGCCGATTGTAAATCATCCGTCCGGCCTTCGATTGCTTCCCAGTCAAGTCCTCTTTCTTGCATCCACTGTGAAAAAGGGATATTGAGATACATAGTCGTTTCATTGTTCAGGGCCCCCTTGAATATGTCATCCAACCCGTACGGGCGTGCTATGAAATCATGTTCTCCGATAGGGATGATATCGATGCAGACATTGTCAGGAATAGTTATATTCCAATGGTTTTCCGGAACTCCCGTTATGATTTGGCGAGATCCCAGTTTCCATTCTTTTCCCACATAGCTGTTTTCGATCCACAAATTAGCATTGTTGGCGGAAAGAGATATCTGTGTGATGGAATTCTGAATGAAAATAGCCGGATTCGGTTTTACTTTACGATGCATGATTTTCCGTTGGTCGCGTACCTTATCCTGTATGGTCAAAGTAGAAGATATCAATTCGTGGCTTGTGCCGTAATGATAAAATTCTCCACCGGGCAGTGGCAGGATTGCTACCGATAAGCGGTTGATTTCTTCATCTTTCGTTTTAGGGTGTTTTCCCAAAGCCAGGCCGTAGTCCGAATATAAGTCATAATAGTTAATATCGCTCGTTCCACTTTTTAATGACCGTTTCATTAATACTTCAATGGCACGGTCACTTAAAATCCAGATACCGATATCCATCAAGAAGAGATGTGTCTTCGACAGCCTTTCCAAGTCTTCAAGAGAAGGTTTCTGTAACATGAAATCGAGAATCTCCGGACTTTCCCGATTAGAAACAAACACGCCGTGATGGGTTGCTAATGAAGGATTTACCCATAAACCGTAACATACCACATCTACATTCGGAATGTCTTGCAGTGGCTTTTCCGAACGGATATATACATCGCCGCTCGCTATCAAAGTATTCAGCCCGTCGGGAGCTTGTTTCATGATTCTTTCATATAGCGGCAGTTGCAGCGACAGCAGGTTCTGTCCTAGCTTTTGGCCCCGTTCCCAACTGAAGATTGGGATCGGAGTCAGTATCTTGCCGGAAGGACCATAACTTGGCAGACGACGGCTTTGTCCGCCCGCATGGAGTAATATTCTTTTCTCTCGTCCTATCCAATCACTGAAAGGAACTTGTGGAGCAAATTCCTGATGACAGGCTTGCAGTAGCCATGTGGTTCCACCACCGGAGCCTAGTTTGCTTCCAACAGGATCAGATGTGCAAAACCAATCGGTACGATTTACTTCTTCCAGTTCATGAAAGCAATGAATTAAATTTGGGGGTAAAGACAATAACTTTTGCATAGTGGAATTGGTGTTAACTTAGATAGAATCTAGGTGAATTAAGCAGTTGTCCCATTCATCGCATAAGGCTTGCATGGAAGGAAACAATAAATCAGCTCCGGAATCCAGCAGAACCTGACCATCTAACGGACCTGTATTAACAGCGATAGTGAATATACCAGCTTTGTGTCCGGCTTCCACTCCTAAAGGAGCGTTTTCTATAACTACGGCTTCATCGGCTTTCAGTCCGCCTTTTTTAAGAGCCATCAAATAAGGTTCTGGATTTGGTTTCCCATATTTCACATCAAAAGCTGTTACCATCAGTTCTTTATGAAACATTCCGGGAAAGTTGTGTTCCAGCCGTTCGAGCAGAGACAACTGTCCGGAGCCTGTCACTACCATAGGAACCAGTCCTTCATTTTTTATTTTTTGCAGCAACTCCCATGCGCCGGGCATCCGCTCGGCTTCTGTGTAAGAATTGAATAAGACACTCTTCTCTTGATAGATACTTTCTATTTCTTCCTGTGTTGCCTCCCTACCCAATTCGCGTTGGAATACAATATTGATAGTAGCGGCTCCCGTTCGTCCTTCGTGCATATAAGCTTCTTCGCGACTAAGAGTAAGTCCATGCGATTTCATTACATTATGCCAAGCTTCAGAGTGGTAAGGCATAGAGTTAAAGAGCACACCGTCCATATCGAATAGGACAGCTTTTATCTTTTTCTGAGACATATCTAAACACCTATTAATTAGTTTTGAAGCACAAAGTTACACATTTTTTGCTATTTAGAAGATAATATGTATTTTTGTAGCATTATAAAATTAGACGATAGCATGAAAAAGAGAGTATTATTACTGCTACCATTGTTTCTAGGCGCCTGCTCCGATGGTGGGGAGAGTCCTATCATTAAAATAGAGAAGCTATCTGTTAAGGTTGATTCTGACAATAATAGCGTTGAAGGAGAAGACTATGCCAATAAGATGGATAATTTGCCGACTCTGAAAGTGGGGGATGAGGTGGAAGCTCTTTTACTTTTGGACGGTAACGGAGCTGAATTAAAAACATTCAAACTTCAGAATGATGAAGAATTGGCTACTAAGCTTATTTATAAAGAGGAGGAAGTTTCGACTGAGGGAAATCTGACGGATGAAGATAAAGGGCAACTGCGTTTCAAAGACGGCGTGACACAAAGTCAGGTTATAGTTCAAGCCACCATCGAACATGTTGATGAGAACGGTGACGTGAAATTGGAATTTTATCTTTCCTCCAAAGCTGAGTGTGAAGGAGCTGAAGAAGTCATCGGACTGAAAACAACGAATGAAAAAGAAAATTGATAGCTGATTGCAGTTTATTGGTTTAAACGCAGAATTAACGCAGATTCTCGCAGATCAGACTTCTTTATAAGAAGGTGCCTTTGCGAAAATCTGCGTTAATTTTGCATTTAAATAATATTACTTACAGTCTTGCCTGAATCGCTTTAGATTCTTCTTCATAACCCGGCTTGTTCAGCAAAGCAAACATATTCTTTTTGTATGCTTCCACACCTGGCTGGTTGAAAGGGTTGACGCCCAGCAGATAGCCACTGATACCACAAGCCTTTTCAAAGAAATAAAGCAGACTGCCGATATTGTACTCGGTCAGTTCCGGAAGAACGATACGCATATTAGGTACACCGCCATCAACATGAGCCAATTGAGTACCCAATTCCGCCATTTTGTTTACTTCATCCACGTGCTTGCCAGCTAAGAAGTTCAAGCCATCCAGATTTGCTTCGTCAGAAGGAACTTCCAGTTTATGATTTACCTTCTCTACTGAGATTACAGTTTCGAAGATAGAACGTTCACCTTCCTGAATCCATTGACCCATAGAGTGAAGGTCAGTTGAAAAATCCACCGATGCAGGGAAAATACCTTTATTGTCTTTTCCTTCAGATTCCCCGTAAAGTTGTTTCCACCATTCGCTCACATAGTGTAGTTTCGGGCAGAAGTTAACGAGAATTTCAATCTTCTTGCCATTTCTGTATAACTCGTTACGGGTCGCGGCATAGATTGCGGCAGGATTTTCAGCAAAAGCAACGTCAGAGCCACATGCCTTTTCCATATCGGCAGCACCGGCAACCAGTTTCTCAATGTCGAATCCGGCAACTGCAATCGGCAGTAAACCTACCGGAGTCAGTACAGAAAAACGTCCGCCCACGTTATCGGGGATGATGAACGTTTTATATCCTTCCTTGTCGGCTGTGACACGGGCAGCACCCTTTTTTGCGTCCGTAACGGCAACGATTACTTTCTTGGCAGTTTCTTTACCGCGTTGGTCTTCACATTGTTTTTTCAGCAAACGGAAAGCGAGTGCTGTTTCAGTTGTAGTTCCTGATTTGGAGATATTAATGACACCGAACTTCTTGTCTTTCAGATATTCAGTGAGTTCATACAAATAATCTTCGCTGATATTATGTCCGGCATAAATCATGATCGGATCAGCCTTCTTATTCTGCAACCAGGTAAAGCTGTTGGACAGAGCCTCGATGACGGCACGTGCTCCCAAGTAGCTGCCACCGATACCGGCAACGATTACTACCTCGCAGTTATCTCTCAAAACCTTTGCAGTAGCATTCAAGTCAGCCAGGTGTTCTTTAGTGATAGAAGAAGGCAAGTGCAACCATCCTAAAAAGTCATTACCTTTGCCTGTTCCTTTTTCAAGCATTTCCTGTGCGGCTTTAACCTCAGCTTCGTAAGCAGAAACTTTTTCTTTGGAGATAAATCCAAATGTCTTTTCAATGTTCAAGTTTATCATATCGTTTTTGTTTATAAGGTTATCTAAAAGAATCAGTTAATAATTTAATCTCGATCGTGGGCGAGATACGCTCGTACAGGATGTTGTAAACAGCGTCCAATATGGGCATATTGACATGATGATGTTTGTTGATTTCCTTGATACACTTCGTACCATAGTAACCTTCCGCAATCATTTCCATTTCAATCTGTGCACTCTTCACGGAATATCCTTTGCCTATCATCGTGCCGAATGTACGGTTACGGCTGAAATTGGAATAACCGGTCACCAGCAAGTCCCCCAGATAAACAGATTCATCTACGTTTCTGTTCAACGGGTGTACCGTGTTTAGAAAACGGTTCATTTCCTGTATGGCGTTGGAAATCAACACAGCTTGAAAGTTGTCACCATATTTCAACCCGCTACAAATACCGGCAGCAATGGCATATACATTTTTCAGCACCGAACTGTATTCGATACCCGAAACGTCGTCGCTGACCGAAGTTTTGATAAAACTGCTTCCCAATCTGCGCGCAAAAATACGTGCCTTATCCTTGTCGGGACAAGCGATGGTTAGATAAGAAAGACGTTCCAAAGCCACTTCTTCCGCATGGCAGGGACCTGCCAGCACAGCGATGTTTTCAGGTGGTACGCCATATTCCTTAGTGAAGTATTCGGACACGATAACATTGTCGTCGGGTACGATTCCTTTGATAGCGGTAATGATAAATTTATCTTTAATCTTGGTTTTCAGCTTTTTCAAGTGTGCCTTCAGATAAGGGGAGGGAGTGACGAAGATTAGTGTATCCGATTCTTTCACAATATCGTTGATATTGGAACTGAAAGAGATACGTTTGGTATCGAATTTCACTCCTGTTAGATAGGCCGGATTATGCCCTAATCTCTTGAAATCTGCGATGCGGTCATCGCGTCGCATATACCAATTGATAGAGTCTTCTTGGGCCAGACACATCTTTGCGATGGCTGTAGCCCAACTTCCTCCGCCCATTATCGCTATCTTGCCGGGTAATTTCATTTCTAATTGAAAGTTGAAAGTTGAAAGTTGAAAGTTAAGACTTGAAAATGTTATTCAGATAACAACTTTCAACTCTTAACTTTCAACTCTCAACTTATTTAAGTTTGTTAATCCACTCAGTTACGTCGTTTACCGACGGATTGGTAAGCTCTAATTTATATTTTTTGTTGATACCACAGATGTCCTGGTGCAACTTCTGCGGATTGACATCTTTCATGTCAGCTACAGTGTTGTAACCGGCTTTCTGGATCACTGGAACCCAGTCTTCTGCGATTCCCAATTCCATATATTTAGCGGCAGCGTCTTTTTTCACTACTTTTTCCGGGCGCATTTGCGGGAAGAATAATACTTCCTGAATAGTGGTCTGTCCGGTCATTAACATTACCAAGCGGTCGATACCGATACCGATACCCGATGTAGGAGGCATACCATATTGTAAAGCACGCAAGAAGTCCTGATCGATAATCATCGCTTCGTCGTCTCCCTTGTCGGCCAAACGCATCTGCTCTTTGAAACGTTCTTCCTGATCCAACGGGTCATTCAATTCCGAGTAAGCATTAGCCAGCTCTTTACCGTTCACCATTAACTCGAAACGTTCGGTCAGTCCCGGTTTAGAACGATGCATCTTGGTCAGCGGAGACATTTCAACCGGATAATCGGTGATGAAAGTTGGCTGGATATACGTACCTTCGCAGAATTCTCCGAAGATTTCATCAATCAGCTTGCCTTTACCCATTGTCTCGTCGATTTCCTCCATTTTCAGTTCCTTGCAAACTTGGCGGATTTCTTCTTCGCTCTTGCCGTTCAGGTCGTATCCTGTCTTTTCTTTGATAGCATCCAGGATAGGCAGGCGGCGGTAAGGAGCTTTGAAACTGATCGTTTTTCCGTCGACAACGCTTTCCGTACAGCCGTTTACAGCGATACAGATACGTTCCAGCAGTTTTTCGGTGAAATTCATCATCCAGTTGTAATCCTTGTACTGAACATAAAGTTCCATACAGGTAAATTCCGGATTGTGAGTTTTATCCATACCCTCGTTACGGAAGTTCTTACCTATTTCGTATACACCTTCAAAACCACCTACGATCAGTCGTTTCAGATAAAGCTCTGTTGCGATACGTAGGTAAAGGTCTATATCCAATGAGTTATGGTGAGTGATGAACGGGCGTGCACTGGCTCCACCGGCAATAGATTGCAGGATAGGAGTTTCCACTTCCGTGTAACCAGCCTCATCCAAAACGTTGCGCAATGTTTTCACTACAGTGGCGCGTTTCAGGAATGTTTCTTTGATACCGTCGTTTACTACCAGGTCCACATAGCGTTGGCGATAACGGAGTTCGGGATCTTCAAAAGAGTCGTAAGCTACTCCGTCTTTGTATTTAACGATTGGCAACGGTTTAATAGACTTTGCCAGTACAGTCAGTTTCTTTGCATGGATACTGATTTCACCCATTTGTGTGCGGAACACGAAACCTTCGATACCGATAAAGTCACCTAAGTCGAGCAGGCGTTTGAATACAGCGTTGTACAGTTCTTTGTCTTCTCCCGGACAGATATCATCGCGGGTGATATACACCTGAATGCGACCTTTAGAGTCCTGCAATTCGATGAAAGATGCTTTACCCATCACGCGGCGGCTCATGATACGACCGGCTACGGAAACCTGGCGTGGCTCTTCGTCGTCTTTAAATTCAGCTTTAATATCTGTAGAGAAAGCATTGGTTACATACTCTGCTGCAGGGTATGGATCAATACCCATTGCACGAAGCTCATTCAGACTGTTACGTCGAATAATTTCCTGTTCACTTAGTTCTAATATATTCATTTCGTTACGTATTAACTCAATTTTGTGGGCAAAAATACGAAACTTTTCTCATATATCCTGTAATCCGTCTCTTTTTTGTATCTTTGCACCCTCAAACTAATAGGTATGACAGGACAAAAGACACCCACTGCGTTGGGTACAGAAAAGATTGGAAAGCTTTTAATGCAGTATGCCATTCCGGCAATTATCGCCATGACGGCGTCTTCTCTTTATAATATGGTAGATAGTATTTTCATTGGTCATGGAGTAGGGGCGATGGCTATCTCCGGGTTGGCATTAACCTTTCCGCTAATGAATCTTGCCGCGGCTTTCGGCTCTTTGGTGGGGGTAGGTGCGGCTACATTGATTTCTGTGAAGTTGGGCCAGAAAGATTATGATACCGCACAGCGGGTTTTGGGAAATGTGTTTGTATTAAACCTTATTATAGGTATCTCTTTTACGCTGGTTGTTCTGCCTTTTCTTGATCCGATACTTTATTTTTTCGGCGGAAGTGATGAGACTGTCAAATATGCCCGCGAATTTATGCAGGTTATTCTGCTGGGAAATGTGGTAACTCATTTATATTTGGGGCTGAATGCAGTGCTTCGTGCCTCGGGACATCCGCAGAAAGCGATGGTGGCAACCATCACGACCGTGTTAATCAATGTATTACTTGCACCTTTGTTTATTTTTGTATTCGACTGGGGAATTCGTGGGGCGGCCACAGCTACGGTTTGTGCGCAGTTGATCGCCTTGGTCTGGCAGCTTCATCTGTTCTGTCGCAAAGACGAACTGATACGATTGAAAAAAGGTATTTTCCGTTTGAAACGGAAGATCGTGTTGGATTCATTGGCTATCGGTATGTCTCCCTTCCTGATGAATATGGCGTCTTGCTTTATTGTGATTCTGATTAATCAGGGATTAAAAGAGCATGGAGGTGATTTGGCGATCGGTGCATTCGGTATTGTTAATCGTATTGTTTTTGTCTTTATTATGATTGTATTGGGACTGAACCAGGGGATGCAGCCCATTGCGGGATATAATTTTGGTGCGAAGCTTTATCCTCGTGTGACGGAAGTACTGAAAGTAACCATTTATTGTGCAACTGTAGTGACAACGATTGGTTTCCTGATAGGTATGTTTATTCCGGAAATCGTATCTTCCATTTTTACTTCGGACGCAGAATTAATCAGTATCGCTTCTAAAGGATTTCGTGTAGTGGTGTTCTTCTATCCGATTGTAGGTTTTCAGATGGTAGCTTCCAATTTCTTCCAGAGTATCGGAATGGCAAGTAAAGCCATTTTCTTGTCGCTGACCCGACAGATGTTATTCTTGGTGCCTTGTTTATTGATCCTGCCTCATTATTATGGACAAATGGGTGTTTGGGCCAGTATGCCTGTGGCAGATTTGGCGGCTAGTCTTATATCCGGAGGTATGTTGTGGTGGCAGTTCCGGCAGTTTAAGAAAGTTACTGTTTGATAAGTTTGTTCCGATATTCTTTAGGAGATATACCAACATACTGCTTGAAATATTTCCCGAAGAATGATTGTGTGGGGAAGTTGAGCTTGGTCGCTATTTCCTTAATACTTAAATCGGTATTATCGAGCAGATATTTGGCTTCTGTAATGACATTCTGTATGATCCACTGCAAAGCACTACTCCCTGATTTCTCCTTGATGACAGAAGAAAAATATCGGGCGGACAGACATTGCTTGTTTGCATAGAAAGTAACATCCCGTTCCTGATGATAATATCGATAGAGGGTAATCATGAAATTTTGGAAAATCTTATCCTTTTTATCCTGTGGTAGTGGTGTTTGCGGTTCGTTGTTGAAATAGATGTTTAATAACTCATAGCATATCACTTGTCCCCAGGATTTGATTAATTCAGAAATTAAATGTTGTTTCTGTCGGGAACTGTTACAGATATTCTCCCTATTAATTCGTTTTTCTACAGATTTGAGCAAGTTCTCTACAAATGTATATTGTTCTTCGGAAAGCGACAGACAGGGATTTTCCCGCAAATAAAGCAAGTTTTCCGAGTTGGCTACTTTGTTTACTATCGGTATGACATAATCCAGATCGACCTCTATCATGATTCCTTCCAGGTCTGCGCTTCTTTGGCGTATCTGTAGAAGGTTGGCTGCAGTATATATGAAAAGATTCCTTTTGTTAATCTGATATGGTCTACCTCCCAGCAGGATTTCCGCCTGTCCTTTCTGGCAGAGGAAAAGTCCGCATTGGTTGAATTCGGAAATAATGCATCCTTCTTTCATGGAAGTATCTTCCGGAGATATTATAACATACTTGAATGGCATCAGTGGTTCCATATTCCTTTTCGTTGAAATGAATTTCCTTACAAAGTAACAAACAAATAAATACAAATAGCAAACTATTTCGGCTTTTTATCTTAGCTAACGTACAAATAGAACAATGTTTCGTCTAAATCAACCTTTCTCCTCATGTTTGCTTGGGATACTTTTGTGACAACTAACTAATAAGTGAAAATATGAGACGATTAGACTTCTTATTAACAGGATTTTTAGCAGTTCTATTGACTTCGTGTGGGCAACGTGTACAAAACACAGACAGTAAGCCGGCAGTGAAGATTGATACCGTACTTTCTGCCGACAGACAAATAGCTTTGCAGTTTCCGGGACGGGTGAAAGCGGCACAGGACATAAGTCTGTCTTTCCGGGTGAGTGGTACTATTCAGTATATGCATGTAAATGACGGTGCCTATGTGCGTAAAGGGCAATTACTGGCAGAATTAGATCCGACAGACTATCAGATTCAGCTGGATGCGGCAGAAGCAGAATATCAAAGTGTGAAAGCGGAGGCGGAACGGGTGATGGCACTTTATAAGGAAAATGTGACAACACCGGATGCTAACGATAAGGCCGTGTACGGATTGAGACAGATTACCGCCAAATATAACCATGCTAAAGATCAGTTGGCATACACCCGTTTGTATGCTCCTTTTAGCGGATATGTGCAGAAACGTCTTTTTGATTCCCATGAGACGGTAGCTGCCGGTATGCCCGTCGTTTCCATCATCAGTGAGGGAAGCCCGGAGGTAGAGATTAATCTTCCGGCAGTGGAATATATTCGTCGACAGCAGTTTACCCGCTATTATTGTACATTCGATATTTATCCTCATCAAAGATATGCTTTGGAACTGATTAGTGTCACCCCTAAGGCAAATGCCAATCAGTTGTACACCATGCGGCTTCAACTGAAAAAAGAAGATAAACAGGCAGTGCCATCGCCCGGTATGAATACAATGGTAACTATCGAATGTAGTGAAGGAGATGTGCGTAACCTGTCGGTTCCCGGTGGAGCGATTCTTCGTGAGAACGGGCGTACGAGTATCTTTCTTTATGATGCTTCCAGTCACGCTATTCGCCGTTGTGATGTGACAGTAACCCGTCTGCTTAGTGACGGCAGATGTCTGATTACTTCAGGAGAAGTGAATCCCGGTGACTTGGTTGTCGCTTCGGGGGTACATCATGTAAAAGAGGGAGAACAGGTGGAGCCGCTTCTTCCGGCTACTGAAACCAATGTGGGAGGACTGCTATGATTGATATTAGTAAATGGGCATTTGAGAACAAGAAGTTGATCTACTTCCTGATTGCCGTACTGATTGTAGGAGGAGCTTATTCCAGTTATGAAATGAGTAAACTGGAGGATCCCGAAATAACGGTAAAGCTCGCTATGGTAGTCACTACCTATCCCGGTGCGTCTGCACATCAGGTAGAGTTGGAAGTGACGGATGTGCTGGAGAAAAATATCCGCTCCATGGGGAATATAGATAATGTGGAAAGTTATTCCTACAATGATCTCTCTTTGATTCAGGTAGAACTGAAAACGACTGTCAAAGAGACGGATGTAGAGCAATGCTGGGATTTGTTGCGTCGTAAGGTGGCGAACGCACAGGCAGAACTTCCCGAAGGTGCCAGTCCTTCTATTGTAAAAGATGATTTTGGAAATGTTTACGGAATGTTTTTCGCTTTGACGGGTGACGGACTTTCCGACAGGGAACTGTCTGATTATTCAGAACTGGTGAAACGTGAAGTCAGTGAATTGGATGGGGTGGAGCGCGTTGACTTATACGGTAAACGTCCCGAATGTATTAACATCTCTCTCCTGCAAGACCGGATGGCCAACTTGGGTGTGAAACCCGCCGAAGTGCTAGCTACATTGAACGGACAGAACCAAACTACTTATACTGGTTATTATGATAATGGCGATAATCGTATCCGGGTGACAGTCAGTGATAAGTTTAAGACGGTGGAGGACATCGGTCGTATGCTGATTCAGGGACATGATGCCGATCAGTTGCGGTTGAGTGACATTGCCCGTATTGAGAAAGATTATGAAGACCCTACCCGCAACGAATTGTTTTATGACCGCCAGCGTGCGATAGGAATCATGGTGGCTGCTTCTCCGGATGCCGACATTATTAAAGTGGGGCATCGAGTGGAAAAGAAACTGGAGCAACTAAAGGCTGAACGCCTTCCGGCAGGAGTAGAGTGTCATAAGGTTTTCTATCAGCCGGAACGCGTAGGCACTTCGTTAGGGACGTTCATTCTTAATCTGATAGAATCTGTGATTATCGTAGTCGTTATCCTGATGATTGCTATGGGATTCAAGAGCGGGGTGATTATCGGTATCAGCCTGGTAGTGACGGTATTCGGTTCCTTCCTGTTCCTTTATTTTATGGATGGTACGATGCAGCGTGTTTCATTGGCCTCGTTCGTGCTTGCGATGGGGATGCTGGTGGATAACGCAATTGTTATCATTGACGGTATTTTGGTAGATTTGAAAGCCGGGAAGAGCCGGATGGAAGCAATGACTGCTATCGGACGGCAGACAGCAATGCCTTTGCTGGGAGCTACTCTGATTGCCATCATTGCTTTTCTTCCTATCTTTATGTCGCCTGATACGGCAGGCGTCTATACGCGCGATTTGTTTATCGTACTCGCTGTTTCCCTGTTGCTTAGCTGGGTGCTGGCCTTAGTGCACGTTCCGTTGATGGCCGACCGGATTTTGCGTCCGGAAATCTCTGCGACAACTGCTGCCGGAAAGCGTGTGTATGAAGGAAAGATTTATGCCGTGCTTCGTTCATTGTTGACATTCAGTTTGGCGCATCGTTGGAGCTTTGTGTTTACAATGATCGCTTTGGTATTACTTTCAGCTTTCAGTTACCGTTTCATGAAGCAGGGCTTTTTCCCGGATATGGTCTACGACCAGCTTTATATGGAATATAAATTGCCGGAAGGAACTAACTCCACTCGCGTGGCGCGTGACTTGGAGGAAATCGAAGCTTACCTGAAAAAACGTCCGGAAGTCACACACGTCACTGCTTCTATCGGTGGTACTCCTGCCCGTTATAACTTGGTGCGTAACGTAGCCAATCCCTCCTTATCTTACGGTGAATTGATTATCGACTTCACCTCTCCGGACGATTTGGTGGATAACATGGCGGAAATTCAACAATATCTTTCGCAACATTATCCGGATGCTTACGTAAAGATGAACCGCTACAACCTGATGTTCAAAAAATATCCTATTGAAGCGCAATTTACCGGTCCTGACCCTGCTGTTTTGCATCAGTTGGCGGATAGTGCCCGCAAGATTATGGAGAATTGTCCGGATGTTTACCTGATTACCACGGACTGGGAACCGCAAATCCCGGTACTGACTATTGAATATGACCAGCCTGCGGCACGTGCTATCGGATTGAGCCGTAATGATGTAAGCCTTTCTTTACTGACCGCTACCAGCGGCATCCCTATCGGGTCTTTCTACGAAGGTATTCATAAAGATAATATCTACTTGCGTTGCCTGGACGAACACGGAAATCCGATTGAGAACCTGGACAATACGCAGATATTCTCGTCTCTTCCTTCTCTGAACGGTTTGCTGACACAGGAAATGATGATGAAGCTGAAGACAGGAACACTATCAAAAGAAGAATTGGTGGAAACGTTGATGGGAACAACTCCGTTAAAACAAATCAGTAAGCGGATTGATGTGAAGTGGGAAGATTCGGTGGTTCCCCGTTATAACGGGCAGCGTAGCCAACGGGTGCAATGCTCCCCTGTTCCGGGGGTAGAAACGGAGAAGGCGCGGCAATCCATTGCCACGCAGATTGAGCAGATTCCGCTGCCTGACGGATATCGGCTTCAATGGCAAGGCGAGAGGAACGCCAGTACAAAGTCAATGCAATATCTGTTCAAGAACTTTCCGTTTGCTATCATTCTGATGATTTCTATTTTGATTATGCTGTTCAAAGATTACCGGAAACCGATTATCATCTTTTGTACTATTCCGCTGGTATTTGTCGGTGTGGTTGCCGTAATGCTGCTTACCGGGAAGACATTTAATTTTGTGGCTATCGTCGGTACATTGGGGTTGATCGGTATGATTATTAAGAACGGTATTGTCTTGATGGATGAGATCACTTTGCAAATTAATCAGGGAGTAGAACCTGTGACGGCATTGATAGACAGTTCGCAAAGTCGTCTCCGTCCCGTGATGATGGCTTCGCTGACTACGATTTTGGGAATGATTCCATTGTTGCCGGATGCTATGTTCGGTTCGTTGGCGGCTTCTATCATGGGTGGGTTGCTGTTCGGCACGTTGATAACGTTGCTTTTTATCCCGATTTTGTATGCATTATTCTTTCATATAAAAAAGACAGACAAATGAAAAAAGAAATTCTTGTAGCCATTAGTGTAGCGGGTGTATTGTTCGGCCTGTCGGTTTCTCTTGCCGCGCAAGAAAAACTAAGTCTGGCGCAATGCCGTGAAATGGCACTGAAATATAATAAGGATATGGCTGCCGCTAATAAGCAGACGGAAGCAGCCCGATTGATGTCTCTTAGTTATAAAGCCAATTTCTTCCCTAATTTTACAGCCAACGGAACGGGTATTTATAGCACAGCGGATGGAAGTCTCGGAGTTCCGGGAGGAAACCTTCCGGTTTTCCTGCCCAATCCTGCTACCGGAGAACTGGTATCGAGCGGTTTCGCTTATTTTCCCGGACTGAATCTGGACTATAAGGTCGGAACTGTTTACTCGGGCGGTATACAAGTGGAGCAACCTCTTTATATGGGAGGAAAAATCCGTGCCGCCTATAAAATGTCACTACTGGGAAAAGAAATGGCACACTTGAACGAAGCCTTAACTACTTCGGAAGTTATTCTGAATACAGATAAAGCATACGTGCAGTTAGTGAAAGCCAAGGAAATGAGAAAAGTGGCGGAAAAATATCACGCCTTACTGACGGAACTTTCCAAAAATGTAAAGAGTGCTCACCGGCATGGCATGAAACCGCAGAATGATGTACTGAAAGTGCAGGTGAAGCTCAACGAGAGTGAACTTTCTTTGCGAAAGGCTGATAACGCTCTTCGTCTTGCAAGTATGAATCTCTGTCATTACATCGGACGCCCTTTGACAGCACAGATTGATATATCAGATGATTTTCCGGAAGTGGAGCAGGAGTGGAAAGTGCAGGTTTCTGATATTACCGCCCGTCCCGAATATGGAATCTTGAACAAACAAATAGCCATTGCCGAGCAGGAGGTAAAGCTGAATCGTAGTGAACTGTTACCGCGTATCGGCGTCAGAGGTAGTTATGATTACCTTCACGGATTAGAAGTTAATGATGAAACTTTGATGAAAAAGGGGGCTTTCTCCGTATTCCTGAATGTCTCTGTCCCTCTGTTTCATTTTGGCGAGCGTACCAATAAGGTAAAGTCTGCCAGAGTGAAGTTGGAACAAGTTCGTCTTGAACAGGAAAATGCCAATGAAAAGATGTTGTTAGAGTTGATGCAAGCTGCCAATAATCTGGATGAGGCCCGGCTGGAAACGGAACTTTCCGAACGTTCGTTGGAACAGGCAGAGGAGAATATGAAAGTCAGTGGTAAGCAATATGAAGTGGGATTGGAAACTCTTTCGGATTATCTGGAAGCGCAAGTGCTCTGGCAACAGGCTTATCAGACGAAAGTGGATGCTCATTTTCAATTGTATGTGAATTATGTGGCTTATTTAAAAGCGGCAGGACAACTGTAATGATAAAACCAGTATTCTGGACATCCTTATGGAATGTCCAGAATACTGGTAATGATTTGTACCTGCCGGGGAGTAAACGTTCGTGTACGCGGATGATAACCTGTGGCAGTCAATAGCCGGAGCAGTTCTTTATTTATTTTAATCCATTTGGTGAATATGCGTATGGCGCAACGGGGTGTAATGTTTGGATTGTACATACAAGCCAATTCCTTTTTCTTATAAGTTTTAATGCGAAACGGAATTTCTTCCTCTTCTGATGGCAATTCTTTCATGTTGATATTTTAATGTTTTAAGATGTGGTAAAGATACAAAATAAAAAAGGCGTTGTCAAGTCTTTTACAGGAATACTTTGGGAAACAGTATCCGCCCGTAGGCGGGTACTGTTTTCCTGCTTTTAAAGGCTGATGATTAATCTTATGCTGCCGGGTCCGGTGCTTCTCCTTTGCCGTCATCCGGGTTGGGGTCCGGTTGTTCCGGGCTGATGGAACCATCATCTGAAGCTACCGCTTTTTGAACACTGACTTTACTTAGCATCTCTTTGAATTTGTAGCCCGGAGTGAAAATGATTTTCACTCTGCGTATCGTATCGCTATCTACCTCTTTTTCAGTATCCTGACTTTCGCAATTCATACCAGGACGGAAGCATCCGAAATCTCCTAATTGAACAGAGATCCCTTTTCTAAGGTTGAGATTTAATGTATCGATCAAAGCATCGAGTACAAATTTTACCGCTCCACTGGGAACCATTCCGACTTTAGTGATTTCTTCGCACAAATCTCTGAAATCCACCGTATTGGTGATTACATTTTGTGCTACATACTTTTCAGCTTTAGTTTTATCAAAGCCGAATGTTCTTTTTTTAATGACGTATCTAAGTGCCATAGTTTTTTGTTTTTTAAATTAGTTACTTTACTTATCAATTCTCTTTGTGATCACGATGCAAAGATACTATGGGCACTTTCCGGGGAGGTGCTTTAACGGTCCTAGATGTACGTACTTTGATTCACTTTTATTTATTTTGTTTGTATGCTTCTGATTTATAGGTTCTTATATATTCTGCCTTAATAGCCATTTCCAAATAGGGAGTATTTCAATCAGTTTCACGATACTCAAATGTTCTTGATAATCATAAAATATGCCGAAAAACGATGAACGTTGTAAGAATAAACACTATATTTGTACATATTACACTAAGATAATAGAGGTATAGCTATGCTACATTCAAGCCAATCAGCCCCCGTTGTTGATGGCAAAGTCATGGAGTTTGTGATTTTTGCCATTGAGAGTGCCGCCCAGAAGTTGGGTATTCCGGCTCCTACTCTCTATAACCGTTTGGAAAAACTGAATCTTATCCGTCAATACCTGATAAGTGGATATGACATGCTTCACACCCAGAGTCGTGAGTACATAGCCGATACGTTGGTAGAAGCTCTTGAAAACTGGGAAGCCCACTATAAAGAAAAAGGAGAATCTGTATGAAGGTCTATCATGGTAGTACGCAGGCCGTAGAATATCCTTTGGTCGGTGTCGGACGCGAAAACCTCGACTTTGGTAAAGGATTCTATGTAACAGATATCTATGCCCAGGCTGAACGTTGGGGAGCTGTCATGGCATTACGCCATCCTGGTAGCACATCTGTAGTAAACATATACGAGCTTGATGTTGAAAAGATAACTTCATCCGGATACAAATGGCTTCACTTTGACGGGTATAACAATGATTGGTTGGAATTTATTGTCAGTAGCCGTTTAGAAAACCAGCCATGGTTGGAGTACGACATTGTGGAAGGCGGTATTGCTAATGATCGGGTTTTCGACACAATAGAAAATTTCATGGAAAACCAGATTACTAAAGAAGTAGCTTTAGGACGTTTGCGTTTTGAGCAGCCCAACAATCAGTTATGCATTCTCAATCAACGTCTCATTGACGAGTGTCTCTCTTTCAAAGAATATATAACAATAAAATAACCTGCGTTTATGATAGATGTATTAGTATGGAATAAATACACTCGTGTGGTGATGCAATTAGCGGAGCGTTTGAATATTTCTCCCGAAAAAGCATTGCACTTGTTCTATAACAGTAAGGTATATGCATTGCTTCTTAATAAACAATATCCGCTTATAACGTTGAGTGATGCCTACATCACTGATGAAATCATACTTGAGTTACAACAGCAATAATCCTGTTGTAACTCTTAATTCTACTTGTTCCAAGAGTTTATACCTTTATATATACAGTCAACTTTCCAACCCCTTCCTTTTGGATTATTCTGTCGGTAATAAATGAATTTAATTCTTCAATAGCTACTTTTTTATTTCGTCCTGTCAGATGGCTATAATCTGTCCGGCTGATGAATAGGTGATTTTCCAAATATGTGTTGAGGCGCTCGCGACACGTCTCACGGGAGATACTATTTTTCTTAGGGCGTGTGATAGATTCTCCTCGTTGCAGCCTCATTTTGTCGCCTACTTCTTTCTTGAATGGACGACTTGCGCGGAAATTAATATTTTTCATTTGGACAGACGCTGCCCGAATTTCTTTTTTATCTTTAATCGGCGGACATTGCAACGATGTAGAGAAGAATCCGAAGTTTCCCATTTCTACATTCCAACCGTCGGCTAGTAAATCCCGTGCTTCATTGGCAAAGGCTTCCATGGCTCCTGCCAATAAACTTCTGCTGATACCGGTAAATTTGTGGACACGATCCAGAAACTCTTCTTTATCTACGGTTCCTTTGGAGACAATACGGGCATGTAGCGGTTGTTTCTCTTCTTTGTTTGGACTAGGAGTCTCAAATAAGTCATATATTGCACTCATATACTAATGTTTAGTGGTTTTATAGTTACTGTTAATTCGTTCTACAACTGTTGACTTTTAGTTCCACAGTTGTTTCCCTTTAGTTCCACATCTGTTATTGTTTCGTTCCATATTTGTGGAACGAATTGATGTGTGCTACAAAAGTAGCTAGTTTATGTAAGAGAGAGGTGCTTTAATTGTAGAGTGGTTTCTTATATGAATAAGATAACTTATTGAAGCCTGTCTATTTATATACATACGCTTTAATTATACAATCATCATTTATTTTCTTTCCTAAACATTTATAACTCTCTCTTGTTATTTTCCGAAAAGTATTTGTACCTTTGTCATTGGAACGTAGCATGCCTTTGTGGTATGCGATTGTGCGTTTCCTCGGTGAACAGGAAATCGTAGCGGATTTTTTTTCAGACACCGGGAGACGCCTGTACTTCTATGACTTCTCATAGGGTACGGGCTGTCTGCCCGTGTCTGAAAGGTAGCCGCTACTACCTCCTGTTTGCGGGATTGTGGCAGCTCCGTACTCTTTTATAATAAAAGGTACGGAACTAGTTGATATTATTAATCTAGTTCCGTTTTTTTATGTCAAATTGGCTCACAACAAAACAGATGTCCGAAAGACACGACATCCAAGAAGCTATTTTAAAGAATTGGGCAAATCTTGGATATATTACAAGTTCCCGAATCAACGATCAGTTGTTTTTGGATGATGAGAGTTTGGACGCTTATCTGGAAGCCCACAAAAGACTTGGTTTAGAAGCAGGTTACCTTTCTAAAATCGTGGAAGAAAAGAAACTGGAACGGGACTTTATCATTTCCAAATATGATGATTTACTATATGTATTGAGAACACAGAAGACTTGTAAACCGCTATATGAAATAATCATTCGTGAACTGGCAGCATTGATTCTTCACCCTGTTGCCCGCAATGTTTTCTATTCTATTTCTACAGGAGAATCAGTAGCGAAAGTGGCTGGTCGGCATCGAATTACCTATGGGAAGACATTACAAATGTATAACTCTATACTTAAAGGGTTGAAATTGAAGAAAGATATATTGGCTACTTATCGAAAGCGTGCTATCAATGCTCGTTTTTTATCTTTGGCAGACAATAATAAGAATATAAATGTTGGGCAGGAGGAGTGGATACTTCAATTGCCTGTTTGTAAAATAGCTGATACCCGGTTGGCTAATATCTTGTATAATCAAGATGTTCGAACGGTAAAGGACTTATTGGAAATCGTATCGGGAAGAGGTTGGAAAAGTCTGTTGAGAATAGAAGGAGTAGGAAAAACTTCCTACTATCATTTATTATCCAAACTTTAGATGATAGGTGTTGTGGATGAAAGTCTGGATCGGATTCTTGCCGGATGCTCTAATGGTAAGTTCGATAATAAATGACGGGTAGGACATAATTATGGAAAGAGAGATGATATAAAGAGGTTATTTTAAAGGAAAGATAGAGATTTCAACTTCTAAAATAGCCTCCTTATATTATATATGTATGAACATACCGTCTATCTCTCTGCCTCTATTGTATAAGTAAAGCTGTCTGCCCGGTAATATCCGACGTTGTATTCAATAGGTACTCCGTTCACATCATAAACAAATCTTTTCCTTATTAATATAGGGTCATTGGATTTTATCTCCAGTTTCTCTGCAATAAATTCCCCTGCAAGTCTGGCTGAAATCTCCTCCTTGCTGGTTTTTACCACTATATTATATTGGGTTTCCAGCATTTCGTATAATGGACGTGTATAATCTTCTTCTCCGGTCAGTGGAATATTGGGGTTGAAATAAGAGATGAAGTAAACAAACGGATATTCTTTTTTTCCTCTGACGCGCTCCATCACTACACAGCGAGTGTCGGGACTGGAACCTAAATCAAAGAACGTACCGATTTCTTCGGTTGCACGCTTTAAACTGATATGTAGCTCGAAATTGCGAATCTCTATACCTAACATCTTCATTTCCTGTGAGAAACTAAGCCAGTTCTTTACTCCGCCTACGATACCTTTCTTTACTACCTTCGTGCCGTAGCCTTTCTTGCGCACCAAAAGCCCCTCAAACACGAGTTTGTTGATAGCTTGTCTCAATGTGTTCCTTGAAATATGTAATTGTTCAGACAATTCGACCTCATTGGGAAATAGCTTCCCGTTTTTGTACTCTTCAGATTCTATGAGTCTTCTTAGTATCTCTTCTGCCTGAATATGAAGCGGTTTATCACTATTATGATCTAATTTCATATCTATCCTGATTGGTTTATTTTCAGCAAATATAAGATTTATCAAAAAATAATCCAAGTTTTGTTTGGAATAAAAATAAAATCTATATATTTGCACAATTGAAAGTATGTATGAACATATAAAATTAAAAAACGCTATAAACATGAGAAAAGCTAATTATGATAAATTTCCTTCTACGAAGCTGACGGGGATGCTTGTTCAGGGTTGGGATTCTATCATTTCTATGTTAAAAGAGAAAATGGATGCAAGAAAAGTGCTGGCTGTGGATTTATATACAGGAGTATATGAAGAAGAAGTGCTGGGTGCTTTTTCAAAAGAATTCTCCGGAAGAGTGATGAATGTACGTGATTTGATGAAACCGGAAAAAGAAATTCAAGCGTTGACAGAACGCTTCATGACTGAAGATGTATTATTCGGCTATGTCACCAATTTGAAGCTGGAAGATTATTTGGATGCGGATAAGGTGGCTGCTGCACGGAAGCAAATCAGTGAAGCAAAAGAAACCATTGTAATCATAGGTACGGGTGCTGCTGTTGTTGCTCCACAGGACGCAATGGTGGTTTATGTGGATATGGCACGTTGGGAAATCCAACAACGTTTCCGTCGGCATGAGGTAAAAGCTTTAGGTATAGACAATCGGAACGATGCTGTTTCTTTGCAATACAAGAGAGGGTATTTCAACGATTGGAGAGTATGTGATAGGTATAAGGAAAGATTGTTTGACAGGGTAGAATTCTGGATTGACACCCATGTGGCCGGGACACCGAAGATGATTGATAAGGATACTTTCTTTAAAGGGGTAGAGGCAACGGTGAACACACCGTTCCGGGTAGTTCCTTTCTTCGATCCGGCTCCCTGGGGTGGTCAATGGATGAAAGAGGTTTGCGATCTGGATCGTGAACGCGAAAATTTCGGCTGGTGCTTTGACTGTGTACCTGAAGAGAACAGCCTTTATTTTGAAGTGAACGGAGTGCGCTTTGAACTGCCTTCGGTTGATTTGGTTTTGCTGAAAAGTAAAGAGTTGCTTGGTGAACCGGTGGAGGCACGCTTTGGAAAAGACTTCCCTATTCGTTTCGACTTTTTGGATACGATGGGCGGAGGTAATTTGAGTTTGCAGGTGCATCCTACTACTCAATTTATCCGTGACAGTTTCGGTATGTACTACACGCAGGATGAAAGTTACTACATGGTAGACGCGGAAGAAGATGCCGTCGTTTATCTGGGAGTAAAGACAGGAGTGGACAAAGGAGCGATGATCGGCGATTTGCGTAAAGCACAAAAAGGTGAATTGGTGTTTGACGCAGAAAAGTACGTAAATAAGATTCCGACAAAGAAACACGATCACTTCCTGATTCCGGGAGGAACTGTTCATTGTTCTGGTGCCAACAGTATGGTGCTTGAAATCAGCTCGACTCCGAACCTCTTTACTTTCAAACTATGGGACTGGCAACGCTTGGGACTGGATGGAAAACCGCGTCCGATCAATGTGGAACGTGGTAAATGCGTTATCAACTGGAATCGCGATACGGAATATGTAAATGAACACCTTCGCAATCAGTTTACGGAAGTCGCTTCCGGAGAAGGTTGGGTAGAAGAACGTACCGGACTGCATCCGAACGAATTTATCGAAACTCGTCGCCACCGTTTCTCATCACCGGTGTTGCATCACACAAACGATAGTGTAAATGTACTGAATCTGTTGGAGGGAGAAGAGGCCGTAGTTGAGAGTCCTACTCATGCTTTTGAACCTTTCGTGGTGCATTATGCCGAAACATTTATTATTCCTGCCGGGGTGAAAGAATATACCATTGCCCCGTATGGTAAATCTGCAGGAAAAGAATGTGTAACGATCAAAGCTTACGTACGCTTTTAATAATGAAATAAATCATCTAATATCTTGAAAACTATGTATGAACATGATGAACGAATCGTAATGACGCTCGATGCGGGAGGCACTAATTTCGTGTTTTCAGCCATACAAGGCTGTCGCGAAATAGTGGAACCTATTTGCCTTCCGGCAGCGTCCGACGACTTGGAGCGTTGCTTGTCTGTTCTTGTAGAAGGTTTCCTGGAAGTTGAAAAACGATTGCCGAAACTTCCGGTAGCTATCAGTTTTGCTTTCCCCGGGCCTGCTGACTATGAGCATGGAATTATTGGTGACTTGCCCAACTTCCCGGCCTTCAGGGGAGGAGTGGCACTTGGACCTTATTTGAGGGAACAGTTTGGTATTCCGGTTTTTATTAATAATGACGGTAATTTGTTTGCTTATGGCGAAGCCTTGGCAGGCACTTTGCCCGAAGTGAATAAACGCCTGAAAGAAGCAGGCAGCAGTAAGGTATATAAGAACCTGCTCGGAATTACACTGGGTACAGGGTTTGGTGCCGGAGTGGTGATTGACAGCCGGTTACTGACCGGAGACAACGGTTGCGGCGGCGACGTCTGGATTATGCGGAATAAGAAATATCCCGAAATGATCGCGGAAGAAAGTGTCAGCATCAGGGCTGTCAGGCGAGTATATCAGGAATTGACCGGAAAGGATGCTTCTTCTTTGACTCCCAAAGATATATATGATATTGCCGAAGGGACCGCAGAGGGAGATCAGCAGGCTGCTGTCCGGAGTTTTAACGAACTGGGAGAGATGGCCGGTGATGCTATCATCCGTGCATTGAATATTGTTGATGGCTTGGTAGTGATTGGCGGAGGAGTGGCCGGAGCGGCTAAATACATACTTCCGGGAATCATGAATGAGATGAATCGGCAGATCGGTACATTTGCAGGAGCTTCTTTCCCTTGTTTGCAGATGGAGGTGTTCAATCTGTCCGAAAAAGAGGCATTTGATAAATTTCTGGAAGAAAAAGACAAGATGGTGAAAATACCATTTTCGGAGAGAGAGGTGCATTATGCCTGTCACAAGAAAATAGGCATTGCTGTTTCTACATTAGGAGCAAGCAGAGCCGTTGCTTTAGGGGCTTATTCCTTTGCTTTGTCCCAACTTAATATCTTATAATATATGATAACTCTTCTATTAATTCAAATATAAAATGTTATGAAACAATCTAATCTATTGAACGCGCAATTTGCCCGCCGGCTTTTCAGAACGGCATTTTCGAGTTGGCAATTATTGGCTGTTATGTTGATTGTTTGTATGAATGTGGCTGTTGGTTCCAAACTGTATGCGCAATCTAATACAATCGCAGTGAAAGGTAAAGTAATGGCAGACGGGGAACCCGTGATTGGGGCTACCGTGCTGGTGAAAGGTGTATCTACGGGTACGGCTACGGATATGGATGGAAATTTTTCACTGAATGTTGCTTCAAAAGCGGTATTGGTAGTTTCCTCAATAGGATATGAAACACAGGAAGTTCCGGTGAACGGCCGCCAGTTTATCAATGTGGTGTTGAAGTCGGATGTGGTTACTTTGAAAGATGTGGTAGTGGTAGGCTACGGCGTGCAGAAGAAAGTCAACCTGACAGGAGCTGTGTCTTCTGTTTCTACGGATGAATTGGAAGGAAAGCCGATTTCCAATGTATTGGAAGCGATGCAGGGAACGACTCCCGGTTTGGTTATTCAGCAGGGAAGTTCTACTCCGGGTAGTGTACCTTCTATTAATATCCGTGGATTGAATACGATGAACAACAATGATCCGTTGGTGATTATTGACGGAATTGAAGGATCGCTGGGCAATTTGAATCCGGCTGATATTGAGCAGATTTCTATTTTGAAAGATGCTTCTTCTACTGCTATTTATGGTTCACGTGCTTCCAATGGTGTGGTACTTGTTACTACCAAGAAAGGAAAAGCCGGTAAGGTAGAAATCTCTTATGATTTTATGTATGGTGTTCAGCAGCCTAATTCATTGCCTAAGATAGCAGACTCGTGGGTATATGCTGAACTGTATAATGAAGCGGCTGTTAATTCGGGAAGAGCTGCAAAATTCACTCCCGAGCAGATTGCGCAATTTAGAAATGGCGGTCCGAATGTAAATTGGGTGAAAGAACTGTATCACCGCAATTCTCCTCAAAGTTCACACAATGTTTCGATGACAGGAGGTAACGACCAGTTGTCTTACATGGCTTCTTTGGGTTATATGGATCAGAACAGTATGTTCAAGGGACCTGATTATGGTTATAAACGCTACAATGCACGTCTGAATGTAAGCCATAAGGTGACGAATAACTTTACATTGAATTTGACTTCTCAATTTGCCCGTAATGATATTAAAGAACATGCTTACTGGACGGAATGGATTATCGAGCAGGCAAACCGTATGCCGCCGATTTACCCGATCAAGAATGAGGATGGTAGTTATAATTATCCTGCCGGAAGTAACTCAAACGGTTTGCAGCGTTTGGAAGAAGGCGGTTATCGCCAGAATGTGAATGATGAATTATTGGGAACCATACAAGCCGAATGGGAAGTATATAAAGGACTGAAACTGATCGGAAGTGCCGGTGGACGTGTTTGGAATAATAATTTGCATGAAAACCGGAAGGCCTTCGAAGGTACGGGAGATAGTGAAAATAAGTTGACCGAGCAATTCTATCGTTCTAAGAATATCACTACCAATCTTATGGTGACTTATAATACGAAAATAGGGAAACACTCTATCGGTGGATTATTAGGATATGCTTATGAGGGTTTCTCTGAAAAGCAGTTCTCTACCAGTCGTTTGACGGAGGATTCTAAATATGATATTTTTGTAGGTGATTTGAGTGGGGATAAAGTTAGCAATGGTGGTTCGGCAAGTGACTGGGCTATCTATTCCGGTTTTGCAAGGGCCACTTATAATTATGATGAGAAATATCTGCTGGAATTTAATATCCGTAATGACTATTCTTCTTATTTTGCGAAAGGAAACCGTTCGGGAGTCTTCCCGTCTTTCTCGGCAGGATGGCGTATCTCGGAAGAAAAATTCTGGTCTGTACTGAAACCGTATGTTCCTTCTCTAAAAATCAGAGGTTCATGGGGATTGGTTGGTAATAACCGCATTGGTGCTTATCAATACATGCAGACGGTGTCTGTAAAGAACGGTATCAGTTTCGGCGACAAGCTGGCGCAGACGGCTGAATTTGCTTCTACAAATCCTGATCTCAAATGGGAAACTACCCGTATGGCTAATATCGGCTTCGAATTGGGATTGTTGAATAATGATTTGAATATTACTTTTGATTGCTTCAATAATCGTACAAAAGATATTTTGGTAAATTTACCGGTTCCCGGATTGTTTGGTAATGGTGCCCCGATTCAGAACGCTGGTAAGGTAGAGACGAGAGGATGGGAATTATCAGTAAGTTATCGTTTGAAGACCGGTCCGGTAGTGCATAACTTCGCCGGAAATATTTCGGATAGCTTTAATGAAGTAATAGATACACGCGGTACGGAAATTATCGGTGGCTCGGATGTACAGACAATTATCAAGGAAGGTTATCCGTTGTACTCTTACTATGCATATCGTTCGGATGGATTTTTCCAGAATGAGGAAGAATGTCAGAAAGGACCGCACTTGGAAGGTATTACACCGAAACCGGGAGATATTCGTTATTTGGATAAGAACGGCGATGGTGTGATTAAACCGGACGATGACCGTTTTATTGTTGGTAATGACTTCCCAAGATATACTTTCGGCTTCACCTATGGTTTGGAATATAAAGGTTTTGATTTCTCGATGATGTGGCAAGGAGTAGGAAAACGTAACAAGTGGATGCGTGGTGAATCTGTAGAGGCTTTCCATAATAACAATGAAGGTCCTGTAATGGATTTCCATCAAGACCGCTGGACTCCGAATAATCCGGATGCTACTTATCCTCGTCTGACAATGGGTGCGGAATCTGCTAATAATGCAGCGAAATCAGATTTCTGGATCCAGGATGCTAAATACTTGCGTTTGAAAAATGCGCAGATCGGATATACTTTCCCGCAACAATGGATGAAAAAACTCTATGTCAAGAATTTAAGAATCTTTGCCAGTGTGCAGAATCCGTTGACTTTCACAAAGATGAAAGGCGGATGGGACCCGGAATATACCGGAGACGGCAGTGGTCGTTCTTATCCTGTGGCAAGAGTATATTCATTTGGACTTAATGTTAAATTTTAAACTGTACCGTGATGAAAACAACTATAAAGAATTTGATTTTATCTGCTGTCTTGGTAGTGGGCGGTGCCTCTTGTGTTGACTTGGATACGGCACCGTATGACAGAGAAACGGACTTGACTTATTGGGAAGAGGACCCTGAAGCAGCTGTCAAGGCGTTGAATACTTGCTATACTTATTTGGGAAATATGGACGAACAGCTTTATTGTGAAGCAATGACGGACAATGCTTATACCAAGCAACCGAACGATGCTACACAGAATATCGGTAATGGCTCATATTCTACAGCAGACCCTTACGTGAAAAAGGTTTGGGACGGACGTTATACGGGGATTCGTATGTGTAATGAACTATTGGAGAATATTGATCGCGTACCGGATTTGGATCCTGAATTGAAGAAACGTTATATTGGCGAGGCAAAAGTGCTTCGTGCTTATAATTATTATGAGTTGTATACGAAATTCGGCGATGTTCCTTATACTACCAAAGTGCTTTCTATTAAAGAAAGTATGTCTATTGCACGTACGGCCAAAGCCACTGTAATAGCAAATGTTTTGGCCGATCTGGATGAAGTGATTAATGGTAACTATTTGCCGACTTCTTATGATGCGGATAATAAAGGTCGGATTACCCGTTGGGCGGCAATGGCGATTAAAGCTAAAATCTATTTGTTTGAAGGTAATTGGACGCAAGTGAAAAATATCACTTCTACCATTATGACAGAGGGAGGCTTTAAACTCTTTGGAAGTTATGCAGGATTGTTTGAGATCGCTAATGAATACAACTCTGAAGTAATTTTGGATGCACAGTATCGTCCGACCAGTCGTGAACATCAGATGATGTATGTTTTCCTGCCGCCCACTTTGGGTGGATATTCCCAGCTTTCTCCTTTGCAGGAGTTGGTAGACAGTTATATTATGCTGGATGGAAAAACAATTAAGGAAACAGGAACATCGTTTGATGAAAGTCATCCGTATGCTAATCGTGACCCACGTTTGAAGGCAACGGTGATGTACACTGGAAACTCATATACGTTGGCCGACGGAACAGAAGTTGTTATCAACTGTGAGAAAGGTGAAGGCAAAGATGGTTATGGGGTAGGTTCAGACTGTTCGGCTACCGGTTACTATATTAAGAAATATTGGGATAACACTTATCGTGCTACTCTTTATTCTGGTTTGAATCCGATTCTGATTCGTTATGCTGATATTTTATTGATGAATGCGGAAGCATTGGCAGAATTAGGAGAACTGGATAAGACGGCTTGGGATGCAACTATTAAACCAATTCGTGATAGGGCCGGATTTACACTTGCTTCAGCACTGGAATTCCCGGAAGGAGCTTCTAAAGATAAACTGATTGAGATTGTACGAAACGAACGTCGTTCGGAATTGGCATTGGAAGGACATCGCCATAAAGATATTATCCGTTGGAGAATTGCGGACAATGTATTGAATGGATGGTGTCACGGACTAAAGACAAATGATGTGGTAGGTACGGATGATGGATACGTTCGGGTTGAAAACAGAACCTTTAATGCAAATAAACATTATTTGTGGCCTATACCACAGGCTGAACGTGACTTGAATGGTAATTTGGAGCAGAATCCGAATTGGTAATTGGTTAAACGACTCAAAAAGGAATGATTATGAAAAAGATATTATGGATATGTTCAGTACTTCTGGCAATGGTTTCATGTCAGGAAGATTATGAATTGAACACGGATTTTGCAGTCCCTACAGAATTAAGTTCCCCTGCTTCTATCCAGTTGAATGTGTCATCTCCAACGCCTGTTGTGTTGTCGTGGTCAGGAGGTGGTGCGGCAGATGGCGGAATTGTATTGTACGAGGTGCTGTTTGATAAGGCAGACGGTGATTTTTCAAAGCCGCTGGCTACGGTGAAAAGTGATTTGGGAGCTGCGACCAGTTTGTCAATCACTCATGCAGCTATTAATACGATTGCCAGAAATGCAGGCATTTATCCTTTGGAAACCGGAGATATAAAATGGACGGTAAATGCTTCGAAAGGTGGAGTGGTGAAGAGAACCGACAAGGTGGCTACCATCACAGTAACTCGTGGAGAGGGAATTGATAATATTCCGGCTGAATTGTATTTATATGGTTCGGCTACGGAGAACAGTGGACAGGGGTGAATTCCGTTCCGTTGTGTAGAAGAGGGAGTTTTCCAGATTTATACGAAGTTATCTGCAGGAAATATATCATTTAAGTCTGCTACTACAGGTGAAACATTCAGCTATTATATTGATGATAGCTCGAAGTTAAGAGAAGGGGAGGGCGAAACGGCAGTCGCTGCTTCCGAAGAAGTAACCCGTCTGACAGTGAACTTTAATACAATGGCAATGACCACGGAAAAAATCGGTTCTTCTGTTCGTTGTATTTGGGGAGCAACATTTGGAGATATAGCTGTATTAGAGTATGCGGGTGATGGTAAATTTGTGGGAGAGGGTGATATTATATTTGTAGACCCAAGTCGTCCGAGCACGAACCCTCCTTCTTGGTTAGGTTGGACAGAAGAACGTTATTACTTTATTGCATCGGTAAATAATGGTGATATGTGTTGGGGTAGAGGTGATGACGTGAGTGCCGAACGTCCGGCAGGTGGAGAACCTGCTTCTTTCTATGCTTTGTATGAATTTCAATGGACTCAGTGGGATCATCTTTGGAAAATGAAAGGTAGTCTGGATTATACGCATGCGACTATCACTATCGATACGAATTCGGATGGATTGATGATACATACATTTACTAATGTGACTCCGATTAATTAATAAAACTAAGTTATGAAAAAGATAAAGACTATTTTAGCAATTCTTCCGGCACTATTATTCTCCTGTGCCGGAGATGACGTAGAGAAATATATCCCGCCTACACCGATTGCTCCGTCAGAACCCGGAGAGGAGGTCGTTTATCATAAACGTGCCAAAGAGCAGTTTGACTTGATTAATCAGTGCTACCGGATCAATAGTGGGACAACAGAAGGACTGTATAATGAAAATTATCCTAAGAAAGACGGGGATAATTCCGCTTCTTTCTTGTGGCCGTATGACGGACTGGTGTCTGGAGCAGCAGCTTTGCATGCCTTAGGTTATGATGTGAATTATGCAGATATGGTAGACCGGTTTGAAGTTTATTATCGTACTCCTAGTGGAACTGTGGGTGGTTATGGTTCTCAAACCAATGGTACTACCGGTAGTGGAACACGTTTTTATGATGATAATTCTATTGTGGGGATTGAACTGGTAGAGGCTTTTAATTTGCTAAATAATCAAGATTATGTGACGAAAGCTAAAAGAATCGTTGAGTTCCTGCAAGCTGGTGAAGATGATACGTTTGGAGGAGGTCTTTGGTGGAATGAGGACCAGAAAGGACAGCAGGGAGTTGGTGATTCGAATAAACCGACATGCGCTAATGGATATGCAACGCTATTCTTGCTTGAATATTATTCTGTATGTCCTCAAGAGGAAAAAGCGGATGTGTTGGCTCTGGCAAAACGTTTATATGCTTGGACGTTGACTAACTTGCGTGATCTGGAGGATGGCTGTTACTGGAATGATAAACAAGCAGACGGATCCATTAATAAAACAAAATGGACTTACAATACAGGTGTGATGATTTCTAACGGAGTTCGTCTATATAAAATAACAGGTGAACAGACTTATCTGGATAGTGCCATTGCTTCTTCCGAAGGTGCGTATAATTATTTTGTACGTCCGCTTAATGGGTTGGCGTTGGCTTATCCCGATCATGATCCTTGGTTCACAACAAAACTGATCCGTGCATTTATTGATATTGAGCCTTATTATAAAAATGCAGGTAATTATATCAAAACATTCATCAACTTCCTGGATTATGCATACGAAAATGCCCGTTTATCAAACGGACTGTTCTATGAAGACTGGACAGGAGCAACTCCAAAACGTGCTGAACAGTTGTTGATGCAGGATGCTGCGCTCGAATCTTTGGGAATGATTGCTTTGTACAAAGGAGAAACAGTGACAGAGGAATAGGATATGAATAGTAAAATTAGAAATATAGTTTTATTTGTATCGACGGTATTCGTGCTTCTTTCTTGTGCCGGAGAATCAAAAACGACTCCGAATAAAGATAAGGCAGAAGAAATGTTTCAGCGTGTTTGGGAACTCTACCGGGTTCCCAAACACGGTCTCTTCTCTGAATATTACCCAAGCAGTCATCGTCCTGATCTGACTTATTTTAATGATTCCACCCGGCAAGCGCAGGAAGTTTCTTATCTGTGGCCTATGAGTGGTGTCTTTTCTTCGGCAGTGGTGATGGCTGCCATCGAACCGGAGAAATATACGGTTTATGTCGATTCGATGGTGATAGCAATGGAGCGTTACTATGATACAACGCGTGTTCCTTTTGGTTATCAGGCTTACCCTGTTCAGTTTGGAAAGGTAGACCGCTATTATGATGACAATGGTTTGGTGGGGATTGACTATATTGATTCTTACTTGGTAACTAAAAATCCTCATTATCTGGAGAAAGCGAAACAGGTATTGACCTTTATTTTAAGTGGCTGGGATGAGAACTTTGAAGGAGCTGTTTCCTGGCTGGAAGGAGTGAAAGATCAGAAACCTGCCTGTTCTAACGGAAAAGCGATGGTGTTGGCTTTAAAACTTTATGAAGCAACTAAAGATGAGTATTATCTGGAGGTGGGAAAGAAGTTCTATCATTGGATTGATAAATATCTGAAAGATCCGGAAAGAGGAGTCGTTTGGAATTCATGGTTAACAACGACTTCGGCAGTATGCCCGGATTTGTATACTTACAATACTGGTACTTTGTTACAAGCAGCTGTAGCTTTATATAATTATACGGGTGAGCAGGCGTATCTGGATAATGCTAAATTTCTGGCAGAAGGAAGCTACAAAGTGTTTTTTAAGTATACGGAAGACGGTATTCCTTATATTGCAGATTTGCCTTGGTTTAATTTGGTTTTGTTTAGAGGTTATCACGATCTGTACAATGTTACGGGGGATTCAAAATATGTGGATACGATGATAAAAGGACTGGATTATGCTTGGGATCATGCGCGTGATCAGGCGGGACTAATGTATCATGACTGGACAGGGCGGACTGATGAAAAACGTAAGCCGAAATGGTTATTGGATGCTTCGTGTGTGCCGGAGTATTATGCACGTGTGGCGATGATTAAAGGAGAAGTTACAAACAGAAAAATAAATAAATGATGAAATTAAAATGGATAGGTAGCCTGTTGATTCTGGCAGGTGTTGTAGGGTGCAAGACACCTGATCGTCCCAATCTTGTAGAATACGTAAATCCTAATATCGGAACTGTACATAGTCGTTGGTTCTTTTACACACCGGCTGCCGAGCCCTTCGGTTTAGCTAAGCTGGGTGCATCTACAAACGGCACGTACGGAAATAATCAAGGTTGGGAGGCTGTAGGTTATGAGGACGGTCATACTTCTATTGATGGTTTTCCCTGCTTGCACGAGTTTCAGATAGGAGGAATTTCACTGATGCCTGTTACGGGAGAAGTGAAAACAAACCCCGGAAAGCTGGAAGAACCGGATAAAGGTTTCCGTTCCCGCTTTGATAAAAAAGATGAAACTGCACGTCCGGGATATTATTCTGTGTTATTAAAGGATTATCAGGTAAAGGCTGAACTTACTGCTACGGCTCGTGTCGGATTCCAGCGTTATACATTCCCGGAATCGGAGAATGCCCATATATTGTTTAATATCGGCAATCGCCAGGGCGAAAGTGGAGCTGTGCGTGATGCGTACATCAGACAGGTAGATGGAAATACTATTGAAGGTTATGTGATTACAGAGCCGGAATATGTGAAGAAATATCAGGCAGGTGCCTCGGTTGCCATGTATTTTTATGCAAAATTGGACCGTGCGCCGGAATCTGTCGAAGTTTTCTATCAAGATAGTGCTTTGATGGCTCGTAATGAAATAAAAGGGCCGGGTGCTATCATGTGTCTGAATTATAAAACAAAGAAAGACGAGATAGTCAATGTAAAAATAGGTTTATCGTATACTTCCATAGAAAATGCGAAAGTGAATTTGGAATCGGAGGCGAAAGACTTGGCTTTTGATGAGGCTATGAAAGCGACTACGGATAAATGGAATGAGTCTTTGAGCCGCATCTTGGTTTCCGGAGGTACGGAAGATAGCAAAATCAAATTCTATACCGGGTTGTATCATGCATTATTGGGTAGAGGGCTTGCCAGCGATGTCAACGGAGCTTATCCTAAAAATGACGGTACCATTGGTCAGATACCTTTGACTAAGGATGGTAAACCGGAATATAATCACTATAATACGGATGCGGTTTGGGGAGCTTACTGGAATCTGACTTCTCTTTGGGCATTGGCATATCCGGAGTACTATAATGACTTTGTAAACAGTCAGTTGCTAGTGTATAAAGATGCCGGTTGGCTAGGGGATGGTATTGCCACCAGCAAGTATGTTTCCGGAGTGGGAACCAATATGGTGAGCATCACTTTAGCGGGTGCTTATAATAGCGGAATTCGTAACTTTGATGTGGAAACAGCTTATCAGGCAGCCTTGAAGAATGAATTAGGCTGGGAAGGCCGCATTGAAGGGGCAGGCAAGATGGATGTGAAACAGTTTGTAGAGAGAGGGTATGTGCCTTATGAGAACAGTGTTCATTTCGGTACACATCCGGAAGGTTCGAGCTTCTCCGTATCTCACACATTAGAATATAGTTTTAGTGCTTATGCAGTGGCTCAATGGGCAAAAGCTTTGGGACGTATGGAAGATTATAAGCGTTTGATGGAGCTTTCTGCAGGTTGGGAAAAGTTGTTTGATGATTCGCTGAAGATGATTCGTCCGAGAGTACCCAATGGTGAGTTTATTGATAACTTTAATCCATTGGAATCATGGAGAGGATTTCAGGAAGGAAATGCGATGCAATATACTTTCTTTGTTCCACAAAATCCGGCTCGTTTGATTGAAAAGGTTGGAAAGGATGAATTTAACAACCGATTGGATTCTATCTTTACGGAAGCTCGTAAGTCGATCTTTGGTGGTGGAAAAGTAGTAAATGCTTTCTCTGGTTTACAGAGCCCTTATAATCATGGAAACCAGCCCAGTCTTCATATTTCCTGGTTGTTTAATTTCTCCGGTAAGCCTTACCTGACACAGAAATGGACGCGTTTGATCTGTGATGAGTTTTATGGAACAAACGGAGAACATGGTTATGGTTATGGTCAGGATGAAGACCAGGGACAGTTAGGAGCCTGGTATGTGATGGCAGCAATGGGATTGTTCGATGTACAGGGAGGAGCTTGTGAACGGCCGACTTTCCAGATGGGCAGTCCATTGTTTGATAAGATTGAAATTAAACTTAGTCCGGTGAATGCAACTGGAAAAACGTTTGTGATTGAAACGACAGGTAATACCCCGGATGCATATTATGTACAGTCGGCTACGCTGAATGGCAAACCATTGGAACAGTGCTGGTTGTACCGGGATGAACTCTATAAAGGTGGGACATTGAAACTCACAATGGGAAATCAACCGAATGAGAAATGGGGAGTGGAAAATCCGCCTCATTGTTCTGAATAAACAGCTTATTTTCCTCGGTGTCGATGTTGCTTGACAGGACACCGGGGATTTTACATTTTATAATATAGTGGGTTAAACATGAAAACACAAAATTCTATTTATGCCGCCCTTCCCGTTCTTTTCGGGTTCTTTGTAATGGGCTTCTGTGACATAGTCGGTATTTCGTCCGATTATGTTCAACGTACTTTCGACTGGTCTCCCGTGATGACGGGATTTGTTCCTTCATTGGTTTTTATCTGGTTCCTGTTTTTAGGTATTCCTGTTGGAAATCAGATGAACAAATGGGGACGTAAAAATACGGTTTTACTTAGTATGGGAATAACGGTAGTGGGTATGCTGCTGCCATTAGTCGTTTATAACAGTGCGACTTGTATGATAGCTTATGCTCTTTTGGGAATTGGCAATGCCATTTTACAGGTTTCACTGAATCCGTTATTGAGTAATGTGGTAACCAGCCAACGTTTGCTGACAAGTAGTTTGACGGCAGGACAAGTGATTAAAGCTGTGTCTTCTCTCGTTGGGCCGGAAATTGTATTGTTGGCTGTAGCTCACTTTGGAGATGACAAATGGTATTATTGCTTCCCGATATTAGGCTTTATCACATTATTATCCGCTGTTTGGCTGATGGCTACTCCTGTTAAACGGGAAGATTCTACTGCTGCAACGCAGCAGATTTCTATCAGTGATACTTTTTCTTTGTTGAAGGATAAAACGATTCTGTTGTTGTTTCTGGGTATCTTTTTTATTGTGGGAGTAGATGTTGCTACCAACTTTATTAGCTCCAAACTGATGGCGGAACGATTTGACTGGACGGCAGAACAAGTGAAGTTTGCCCCACAGGTTTATTTTTTAAGCCGTACGGTAGGTGCTTTGCTGGGTGCTTTCTTGTTAGCCCGTATTGCTGAAATGAAATATTTCCGTGTGAATATTGTTGCCTGTATTTTCTCTTTGCTTATTCTGGCCTTTGTAAAAAATGATATGGTGAATCTGATTTGTATCGGTGCTGTCGGCTTCTTTGCCTCATCCGTATTTTCTATCATTTATTCGATGGCTTTACAGGCAAGGCCGGAAAAAGCAAACCAAATTTCAGGATTGATGATTACTGCTGTTGCCGGTGGCGGAGTCGTTACTCCGGTTATTGGATTTGCGATTGGAACAGTAGGTGTGATCGGAGGTGTTTTTGTTACTTTAGCTTGTGTGTGTTATTTGACTTATTGTGCTTTTGGAGTGAAAACAGTAAAGACATAGTTTTCAATTTCGTGGTTGGGATATGGCACACTGTGAAGAAGTGTAACTTTCTTCGGTCTTCACAGCGCACCGTATCCCATTGTCTTCTAGCTTCATTTGATACGTACTTTCATCTCCTGTGCATCAAAAGTGATGGATTCATTGTGGAAAAGTCTTTCTATGTGTCCGCTGGCTACCATTTCGGAAGTCGGCAACGCATATAAGTGAGGATTATCGATCAACATGATAAAGTCGCAGATTGATAATGCAATATCTAAATCATGTGTGGAGAATACGATACATTTGTTTTCTTCCTGTGCCAGCCTTTTCAGGAGCAGACATAATTCATACCGGTTGGGCAAGTCCAGAAAAGCGGTAGGCTCATCCAATAGAATGACCGGTGTATCTTGTGCAAGTGCACGGGCAATCATAATTCGCTGGCATTCGCCGTCGGACATTTTATCCATTGTCTTGTCGGCATAGCCGGACATACCGACTAGTCGCATGGCATTGTCCACCCTCTTTAGGTCTTCTCCTTGCAGCTGTCCGAGCCAGTTGGTATAAGGCGCACGTCCGAGAGCGACCACGTCTTCGCACCGGAGATTGGCAATGCGTACCTTATCAGTCGTTACAAAACTGATGTTGCGGGCCAATCTCTCCGGTTTTAGCGAAGCTACGTTTTTTTCCTGCAAGATGATTTCTCCTGATTGAGGTTTTTCCAATCCCATCATGGCACGGAGCAGGGTGCTTTTTCCTGTGCCGTTGCGTCCCAACAGGGCAACTAGCTGTCCCTCTGGTATCCGGGCGGATACATTGTCCAGCAATATGCGCCGACCGTATCCCAATGTCAAATCTTTAAGTTGAATCATTTGATTATACGCAAGTTTTTAGCAATTACCCATAAAATGACCGGAACTCCCAACAGGGCGGTAATACAGTTGACCGGAAGCAGGAATTTTTTGGCGATAATGTCGCAAAGCAGCATACCGATAAGTCCCGTAAGTATTGTTCCCGGAACGAGCACACGATGGTCGGCATTGTTGAATAACAATCGTGTGATGTGCGGCACGGCCAATCCGATAAATCCAACCGGACCGCAGAAGGCGGTAACTGTTCCCGTCAGTAGGGCGGTAGATATGAAAATGAGTGTCCGTGAGCGTTTGATATTCATTCCCATCGTCCGTGCATAGTTTTCTCCAAGCAGCAGCAAGTTCAGCGGTTTGATGCAGGCGATGGAAACCACGAGTCCGATACATACTATGGGGGCCATAATGGCTAACTGTGTCATTGTGATATGACCGAGTGAGCCCATCGACCACAGTGTGAACACTTTTAGCTGTTCGGCAGAACTCATATATTGCAATATCTGGATGATGGCGCCTGCTACATAACCTGTCATGACTCCCATGATCAGAACTCCCAGAATGTTCTTGACTTTCCGGCTGATGACGGCTACTCCCAGCAGGATGACGGCAGTACCTATCCATCCGGAACCGATGATTCCGATGGATTGCAGCAATGGGAAGGCTGTCCATCCGAGCAACGGAGCGCCGAGTATAAACAATGCCACTCCTAAGCCTGCTCCGGAGCTGACGCCCAATAGATAAGGGTCGGCCAAAGGATTTTGAAAAACGGTCTGCATCTGTAACCCGCTTACGGATAATGCTATACCTATCAATCCTGCCACTACAACTCTCACGAAGCGGATGGACAACAGAATGTTACGTGTCATTTCGTCGCATTCACCTCCGGTGAGTACCGCCCATACTTTGGAAATAGGGATAAATGTATCTCCTGTCGCCATATCTGTCAGTAATAACAGTATGGCGACAATGCCTAGTGTAACGAATAAAAAAGTGATATGTGCATGAGGCTGTTTCATCCCGGATTACGATTTGTAGTATGTTAGACTTCTGCAAAGATAGTTGTTAGAAATGAAAAATGCTCAAATTCTTTCATATCCGAATAATCGGTTCTTTTCATTCCAGATTTCGGTAATAATAAAGTGAGTCGGATACGAGTTTCGGATGAAAGATACGGATTAAGTCACGTAGCACTACGTCGGGACGTACCACAGATGACTCCCAGTAGTCGTTTCCTCCTGTGGGTGTCAGCCGTAGATTGTTGTTGTACACTGTCTTTTCGTGTACAGCTTTGGCGTCTGCAAATTTGGGGTTAACGGCTTTCAGTTCATCCAGCGTTTTTGCAGAACCTACATTGATCCAGTAATCGGCTTTTTGTATTAGTCCGTAGGCTGTTTCCAGGCCGATGGGAGTCGAGCTGTTGGAGTCGTTTTCTTTATAGATATAGTCGGCTCCGGCGTCGGCAACTAGTTGCGCCATGTAGCTTTGGGTGGAAGGCATTACCCAACTGTCGTTCCACGGAGTGTTGAACATGACGGTGGGGCGTTTTTCTACGGAGTCGGTCAAGGCTTTCAGTGCATGATAGCGTCGGGGAATTTCCCGGAATATGTTCAAGCCCTTTTCCCGGTTGTCAATCAACTCCGAGAGGACAATCATCCATTCGGCTTTTCCAAGCGGCGATTCTTCCAAATATTCTCCTATATATAGATAAGGTATGGAGAGTTCGTTCAATTTGTCGGTTACGGCAGTCTGGGCGTCACCTATCCCGTATAGCAGAACTACATCAGGTTTCAGTCCCAGCAACAACTCATAATTCATTTCTGCTCCCATATCTTTGATTGAATTCCTATGGGCGAGGATGTAAGGATTGGCGATATAATCCATACCGGAAATTCCGACAACTCTGCTGATTTCTCCCAACGCGTCGAGCATGGCAATGTAGGAAGAAGACATACACACAATCCGTTTGGCTCCGGCCGGGATAACGGGACCATTGAATCCGGCAGGGGCCTGCTCACCGTTGCGTGAAACGAAATAGGACATCTTCACATCTTTGGCTCCCTGCCAGGGATTTGATATTTGTATCAGTGTACTGGCAAAGTCTTCGGCACCCAGAATCTTAAATCCCGAAGCGTATTCGGGGGTATATATCTCCCGGTTGAATGCTTCCAAAGATGTTTTATTATGGTTAATGATGCAGCCTGTCAAAAGGAGAAGGCATAGCAACGTGATGGTCAGGAACGGAGATTTCACTTCTATATAAATTTTAATTAGAAAAATGATAGTGGATATTTTCGAACGGCAAAGATAGGACTTATTATTAGTTTGTTTTTATTTTAACCGGATTTATTTGATGGCTGTTCTTGAATGTTTTGTGTGATTGGAATGTAATAAGTTTTAATAAAATGAATAAAGTAGTACGCTTTCAAAAAAACTGTTTAATTTTACTCCATCATTTCAGTTAAATTAATATAGACTACTACTATTGACATGAATGCTTGTAGACTGTGCGGAATCTTTTTATTCATTTTTTGTGCGCATACGGTGTCGTATGCGCAACAGGTAAGGACGGTAAGAGGAGCTGTGCAGACTATTGAAGCTGGTAATCACAAAAAACAACCACTGCCATCTGCCAGTATAGTTGTTCTGGAGAAGAGGGATTCCACTTTTGTAAAGGGTACGACAAGTGATAAGAACGGTCGTTTTGTTCTTAAATATCAGCCGCAGAACAGAAGGCAATATTTATTGAAAGTCTCCTTCATGGGAATGGAGTCCGTATACCGTATATTGAGTGATTCGCTGTCTGTGAATGTTGGTGTGGTCACACTGAAGGATGATGATATACAAATCGGTGAAGTGACAATCACGGGAAAATTGAAAGAGGTAGAGATGAAGGGAGATACTACCGTTATCAATGCTGCTGCCTATAAAACTCCCGAAGGTTCTTATCTGGAGGATCTGGTGAAACGTGTTCCGGGATTGGTGTATAATAAGAAAGATCATTCGTTAACTTACAACGGTCAGGCTATCAGTGAGATCAATGTCAATGGAGAATCCTTTTTCTCGGGGGATAAGAAAACGGCGCTCGAAAATCTGCCGGCAAACTTGATTAGCAAGCTGAAAGTATATGATAAGAAATCAAAAGAAGAAGAGTTTACCGGAATCAGTTCTGGAGAGAAAAAGTATGTGCTTGATCTTCAGACTAAAGATGAACTGAACAAAACTTGGCTGACGAATGCGACGGTAGGATATGGAAATAATAAAAAGAAGGACCTGGAAGGACAGGTGAATTATTTTAATAAGAACGGGGAGAACCTTTCTTTTATGGCCCGTTCTACCAATCGCTATCAGAATGGCACTTATAAGGACAATATCAATAACTCTGTCGGGCTGAATATGACGCGCAAGTTCGGCAAGAAGTTTTCTTTGACCGGAAATGTGAACTATGACTTGAACCGGAATGGAAATATCACTTCCATGTATCGGGAACAATATTTGACGAGTGGCAATCAGTATTCGGCTTCTGCCAATGAGGGTACTTCGAAAAGCCGGTCTATGAATTCGAGTCTGATGGGGGAATGGAAAGTCAATAAGCGTACACGCATACATTTCAACGGGAGTTTCGGGCTTTCTCCCAACGAGAATGAGAGCAGTAATCAGAGTGCTTCTTTTGATGCTCCTCCTAATGTGAATCATGAGAGTCTGTTTGCTGATTTTGAATCTATACCTAAGGATATGAAAGTCAATCGTAGTGAGAACCGTTCGGCTTCGGAAAATAAATCCAATCGTTATAATTGGATGATTGGGATTATGAGGCGTTTGAATGAGAAAGGTACTACATTAGGACTGAATGTTACAAATTCTGATTCATGGGGAGATAATGAGAGTTTTTCGCTGTCTCAGACTACTTATTTCAAGCTGGAAGACAAGAATGGGAATGATTCGGTACTTTATCGAAACCAATATATAAAGTCTCCTCAGACAAATAATCAGTGGAGGGTAGGAGTCAGCTTTACTCAACCGATTGGCAAGAAGGTGCATTTCCGGGCAGCATATAATTGGAATACACAGTATGAACGGGACAACCGTGATACGTATGAATTGTCTTCCATGACAAACCGGGATTCTTTCGGTGATTTGCCTGCAGGTTATGAGGCGGGGTATGTGGATAGTTTAAGTAATAGGAGTCATAGCCGCAGTAATGGGCACGACTTGAATGTAGGCTTCAATTATTCGGATGATACTTGGATGTTTAATGCTTCGTTGGGTGTCACTCCGCAGAAGCGTACTATTGATCGGAAAGTCGGAAAACTTTATGCGGACACCACAATGCGTACGATTGATTATCAGCCTATGATATGGCTGAGTTGGCGGAAAAAGAAAATGCGTGTCAGTCTTAATTATAACGGAAGAACCCGGCAGCCTTCTTTATCGGACTTAATGCCGTTGACGGATAATAGCGATCCGTTGTATATTACTCGTGGAAATCCGGATTTGAAACAGATGTTTATGCATACTATGCATATGAGTTTTCAACATCCTTCAAAGGGAATATCCGCCAATCTGGGATGGCAGATGGAGAAGAACAGTGTCACACAAGTTGTTCTCTATGATGTGCAGACCGGTGGACGGGAGACATACCCTATAAATATCAATGGAAATTGGAATACATATGGCAGTGCTGACTGGTGGAAGCGTTTCGGGCATTTTTCTTTAAAACTGAGTACCTCCGGAAGACATAGTAATCGTGTCAGTATGATTAATGAGGATAGAAGTCAACAGCCGGAGAAAAGCACAACACGTGATACCGGGTTGAATTGCGAGATGGCAGCTTCTTATCAGCCCACTTGGGGAGGGTTTGATTTTTCTACTTCATGGGATTATCAGTATTCACTTAATTCTCTGAATGATAATAATACCTATACCCGCTATTATAATTTCCGTTTTGACGGCTATGTGGATTTTCCTTTCGGGTTACAGTTGCGTACGGATGCAGGCTATATCTTGCGTAGCGGGACAAATATCCAGAAAGGAGAGGATGATGAGATTGTGTGGAATGCGAGGGCAACCTGGCGATTCTTGAAACAGAGAAAAGCCGAATTGTCTGCTTATTGGGCGGATATTCTTGGCAAACGGAAAAGTTATGCTCGTATGGCTACTTCCGACGGGTTTTATGAGTCTCGGACGCAGGAAATAAAAGGATATTTTATTGTAACTTTCAAATATAACTTTCGTCTGATGATGTGAGTTTTAGAAATAATTCGTATGTTTGCTACCAAACCATAAAACAAAATGTACTATGAGCGGTAGCTATGTCATTAATATCGGTCGCCAGTTAGGTAGTGGCGGAAAAGAAATAGGAGAGAAGTTGGCAGCCCGTTTGGGCATCGACTTCTATGATAAAGAGTTGATCAATCTAGCTTCTGAAGAGAGCGGATTGTGTAGAGAATTTTTTGAAAAAGCGGATGAAAAGGCTTCACAAGGTATTATCGGTGGGTTGTTCGGAATGCGGTTCCCTTTTATTAGTGAGGGGGCTATGCCGTGTACCAACTGTTTGAGCAATGATGCTTTATTTAAGGTACAGAGTGATGTTATTCGTCATTTGGCGGCTGAAAAATCCTGTGTGTTTGTGGGGCGCTGTGCAGATTATATATTGCGCGAACATCCGCGTTGTGTAAACGTTTTTATTTCGGCTTCCAAAGAAGACCGCATTGCACGGTTGTGTCAGATCCATCATATTGATGAGGAGGCTGCGGAGGAAATGATGGAGAAAGCAGATAAGAAACGTTCGGAATACTATAATTATTATAGTTATAAAACATGGGGAGCGGCAGCTACTTATCATCTGTGTGTGGACTCCTCTTCTTTAGGAATAGAAGAAACGGTACGCTTTGTGGAGGAGTTTGTAGTGAAGAAACTGAAGTTGTAATATATGGTATAATGAATAAAGGAAGATAAAACAGTAAAGCCGGCATATTCTACTTAAAAGAATAGAGCCGGCTTTACTATTTATAAGCTAAGCTTGATTTACATCATTGTTAATAATATCATCTGTCCCGTTAGGATACGGAGGAACATAGATAGCGGATAAACCGTCGAATACCCTACGGCCGGAGCGTCACCGGCAGTTGTCTGGTTGGCATAAGCCAGTGCGGGAGGATCGGTATTACTACCGGCTATCAATCCCATCAGAGTGAAGTAGTTTACCTTATAATACAGTCGGGCAATAGCGCCGATAATAAGCAATGGAATGACGGTGATAAGGAAACCGCAACCTACGTATAACAATCCGTCACCTTCGACTACCGTTTGCACAAAATTGGCACCTGCATCAATACCGACACTGGCAAGGAAAAGCACGATACCTATTTCGCGAAGCATTAGGTTAGCGCTCATTGTTGTGTAAGTTACCAGATGGAGTTTGTGACCGAAGCGTCCGATAAGGATCGCTACTACCAGCGGACCACCTGCCAAACCTAGTTTCAAAGGAGTCGGCATACCCGGGAATGCAATCGGAAGGCTGCCTAGAAGAATACCTAAGAAGATACCGACGAAGATAGTTACGATATTCGGAGTGTCCAGACGTTTCAACTGATTACCCAACACACCTGCTACACGTTCTACTGCATCTTGCTGGCCTACTACCATCACACGGTCACCTACTTGAAGTACCAGATTCGGATCGGCAAACAGGTCCATACCGGAACGGTTGATACGGGTTACATTTACCCCATACATACTGCGAAAGTGCATAGAACCGAGTGTTTTTCCGTTAATTTCCGGTTTGGTGACCAAGATACGGCGTGAAACCATCGGCAGGTCTTGTTTCTCCCAATCGAGTTCCACCTCTTTTCCTATAAATACGGTGATAGCCGGAGCATCCTCTTCCGAGCAGACGATAAACAACTGATCGCCCATATTGAATATGGTCTCGTGGTCGGGAATACTGACGTGCCCTTCATGGCGGATACGCGAACAAACGAAATTGCGTCCCAAGAACTCTTTAATCTCGATCAGTGTCTTTCCGCTGATTGATTCGTTGCGTACCTCAAGGCTCATCATGTGTGGCTTGTGGTGTGCGTCCCCGCTTTGAATCTTCAGATTCTCTTCTTCCTTAGCCATATTGACACGGAAGATGTAGCGGATAGCAATGATAGAACCGATAATACCTACCACACCGAGCGGATATGCACACGCATAACCCAACGCGATCTGCGGACCGGTATAGTTCAACTGGTTCAATGCTTCATTGGCGGCACCAAGTCCCGGAGTGTTTGTCACAGCTCCATAGAGTATACCAACCATCATCGGCAATTCCACCCGGCCGTTCCACAGGTAATAAAGCCCCAGCGCAACAGCAATATTTAACACTACGATGCCTACAGCCAACAGGTTTAGTGTCATTCCCCCTTTCTTGAAAGAAGAGAAGAAAGACGGCCCCACCTGAAGACCGATACAGAATACGAACAAAATCAATCCGAATTCACGGATGAAATGTAGGATGTGTGTATCGGCCGTGAAGCCGAAATGTCCCATTAGGATGCCGGCAAACAAAACAAACGTGACACCTAAAGATACTCCGAATATCTTTATCTTACCGAGATACACACCGGCTGCCACTACAAATGCGTAGAGGAGCACGATATGTGCCACAGAACTAGGGTCCCACAATAAACTTTGTAACCAATCCATAATTTATAGTAGTTTTTATAATGTCTTTTATAAAACGGGTGCAAAATTACTCATAACATTGGAGCAAATCAAATAAATGAAGAACTAAAAATGAAAAATGAAGAATTTCTATACCTATTGTATATATGGGATGAATAATGGTAATTTTTCATTTCCCATTTCCTATTCTTCATTTATTTATTCTTCATTTTCCGGGCTGTGCGAATTTTCCCTAAAAAAGAGTATTGTTTTAACTATTTGGTTATATTTGCAAGTCGAACAACGGACATTTAGAGAGATAGATAAAAATAAAGACAATATTAATCTTGTTTTAATTTTAAATAAACTATGGCAGACAAAAAAGAAAAACTCTTCTCAGACTTTTCTCCAGTCTCCACCGAACAATGGATGGAGAAGGTTACAGCCGATTTGAAAGGTTCTGATTTTGAGAAGAAGCTCGTTTGGAAAACGAACGAAGGGTTCAAAGTGAAACCTTTCTACCGGATGGAAGATCTGGAGGGTTTGAAGACTACCGATGCGCTTCCAGGAGAATTCCCTTATTTGAGGGGAACCAAGAAAGACAACAATGAGTGGCTGGTTCGTCAGGAAATCAGAGTGGAATGCCCGAAAGAAGCTAATGCAAAGGCGTTGGATATATTGAATAAGGGTGTCGATTCACTTTCTTTCCATGTGAAAGCAAAGGAACTCAATGCGGAATATCTTGAAACATTGTTGAATGATATTCAAGCTGAGTGCGTTGAACTGAACTTCTCTACTTGCCAGGGACACGTCGTTGAGTTGGCTAATCTGCTGGTAGCTTATTTCCAGAAGAAAGATTATGATGTGAAGAAACTGAGAGGTTCTATAAACTATGATTTCTTCAATAAGATGTTGACTCGCGGTAAGGAAAAAGGCGATATGGTGCAAACGGGCAAAGCTTTGATTGAGGCCATCCAACCGCTTCCTTTCTATCGTGTACTGAATGTAAATGCTTTATCTCTGAACAATGCCGGAGCTTATATTTCTCAGGAGTTGGGTTATGCGCTGGCTTGGGGTAATGAATACATGAATCAACTGACAGAGGCCGGTATTCCCGCTGCTATTGTTGCCAAGAAAATCAAGTTCAACTTCGGTATCAGCTCCAATTACTTCCTCGAAATTGCAAAATTCCGTGCCGCACGTCTGCTTTGGGCGAATATCGTAGCTTCTTATAAGCCCGAATGTGTACGTGATTGCGACAATAAAGGTCCTAACGGTGAATGCCGTTGCGCTGCAAAAATGGCGGTTCACGCCGAAACTTCCACATTCAATCTTACTTTGTTTGATGCACATGTGAATCTGCTTCGTACGCAAACCGAAGCGATGAGTGCTGCTTTGGGAGGTGTGGATTCAATGACAGTTACTCCATTTGACAAGACATACGAGACCCCTGATGAATTCTCCGAGCGTCTGGCACGCAACCAGCAATTGCTGCTGAAGGAAGAATCTCATTTTGATAAAGTGATTGACCCGGCTGCAGGTTCTTATTATATTGAAAACCTGACTGTCTCTATCGCTAAACAGGCCTGGGAGCTCTTCCTGTCTGTCGAAGAAGCCGGTGGTTTCTATGCTGCCTTGAAAGCGGGGACAGTTCAGGCTGCTGTGAACGAAAGCAATAAAGCGCGTCATAAAGCGGTGGCACAGCGTCGTGAAGTATTGTTGGGCACCAACCAATTCCCCAACTTTAATGAAAAAGCGGGTGACAAGAAACCGGTTGAGGCAAAATGTTGTTGTGGCGGTGGCAAGGAACATACTTGCGAGAAAGATGTGGCTACTTTGGTATCCGACCGTGCTGCCAGCGAATTCGAGGCTTTGCGTCTTGAGACGGAAGCGTCCGGCAAACGTCCGAAAGCGTTCATGTTGACTATCGGTAATCTGGCAATGCGTCAGGCACGTGCACAATACTCTTGCAACTTCCTGGCTTGTGCCGGTTATGAAGTGATTGATAATCTGGGCTTCGAAACAGTTGAGGCAGGAATAGAGGCGGCCATGGCTGCTAAGGCGGATATCGTGGTGCTTTGTTCTAGTGATGATGAATATGCGGAATATGCAATTCCCGCTTTCAAAGCTTTGAATGGCCGTGCTATGTTTATCATCGCCGGTAATCCGGAATGTGCCGATACATTGAAAGCCGCAGGTATTGAGTACTTTATCCATGTCCGTGTCAATGTTCTGGATACCTTGAAAGAGTTTAACGCCAAACTATTGAAGTAAGATGAGAAAAGATTTTAAAAACATTGATATATATGCCGCATTTCAGCCTGCTAACGGTGCTGAATGGCAAAAGGCTAACGGTATCTCCGCTGATTGGAAAACACCGGAACACATCGAAGTGAAGCCTGTTTATACAAAAGAAGACCTTGAAGGAATGGAACATCTCGGCTATGCTGCCGGACTTCCTCCGTACCTGCGTGGTCCGTACTCGGTAATGTACACTCTGCGTCCTTGGACGATCCGTCAATACGCCGGATTTTCCACTGCCGAAGAATCAAATGCTTTCTATCGCCGTAACCTGGCTTCCGGTCAGAAGGGGTTGTCGGTTGCATTCGACTTGGCTACGCATCGCGGCTACGACCCCGATCACGAACGTGTGGTAGGTGACGTAGGTAAAGCGGGTGTATCTATCTGTTCTTTGGAAAACATGAAGGTCCTGTTCGATGGTATTCCTTTGAACAAGATGTCCGTATCCATGACAATGAACGGGGCGGTGCTTCCGGTTATGGCATTCTACATCAATGCGGGTCTGGAGCAAGGTGCGAAATTGGAAGAAATGGCTGGTACTATCCAAAATGATATCCTGAAAGAATTCATGGTGCGTAATACCTATATTTATCCGCCTGCATTCTCAATGAAAATTATTTCCGACATCTTTGAGTATACTTCGCAGAAGATGCCTAAGTTCAACTCCATCTCCATTTCCGGTTACCATATGCAGGAAGCAGGTGCTACCGCAGATATTGAGTTGGCTTATACGCTTGCCGACGGTCTCGAATATCTTCGTGCCGGAACTGCCGCCGGTATTGATATCGATGCATTTGCTCCGCGTCTGTCTTTCTTCTGGGCGATTGGGACGAACCATTTCATGGAAATTGCCAAGATGCGTGCCGCGCGTATGTTGTGGGCGAAGATTGTGAAACAGTTTAACCCGAAGAATCCGAAATCATTGGCACTGCGTACCCACTCACAGACTTCCGGTTGGTCATTGACCGAACAGGATCCGTTCAATAACGTAGGACGTACTTGTATCGAAGCTATGGCTGCCGCTTTGGGACATACACAGTCTTTGCATACCAATGCGTTGGATGAGGCTATCGCACTTCCAACGGACTTCTCCGCACGTATTGCCCGTAACACTCAGATCTACATTCAGGAAGAAACATACATTTGCAAGAATGTTGACCCGTGGGGCGGTTCTTATTATGTAGAGACTCTGACGAATGAGTTGGCGCATAAGGCTTGGGAGCATATTCAGGAGATTGAAAAACTGGGTGGCATGGCAAAAGCTATCGAAACAGGTATTCCTAAGATGCGTATCGAAGAGGCCGCTGCACGTACACAAGCTCGTATCGACAGTGGTCAGCAGACAATTGTCGGTGTGAACAAGTATCGTCTGGACAAAGAAGCTCCGATTGATATTCTTGAAATTGATAATACGGCGGTTCGTCTTGAACAGATCGAAAACCTGAAACGTCTGAAAGAGGGACGTAACCAGGCTGAGGTAGATAAAGCGTTGGCGGCTATTACCGAATGTGTGAAGACCGGTAAGGGTAACTTGCTGGAACTGGCAGTGGAGGCAGCGCGCGTCCGTGCCACATTGGGCGAGATTTCATCTGCTTGCGAACAGGTCGTAGGACGTTATAAAGCAATAATTAGAACTATATCAGGCGTGTATTCATCAGAAAGTAAAAACGATAGCGACTTCAAGCGTGCTTGTGAACTGGCTGAGAAGTTTGCGAAGAAAGAGGGGCGTCAACCCCGTATCATGATTGCGAAGATGGGACAGGACGGTCACGACCGTGGTGCCAAAGTGGTAGCGACCGGTTATGCCGACTGCGGTTTTGACGTGGATATGGGACCGTTGTTCCAGACACCTGCGGAAGCTGCACGTGAAGCTGTTGAAAACGATGTTCATGTAGTCGGTGTTTCTTCGTTGGCTGCCGGACATAAGACATTGGTTCCGCAGATTATTGAGGAATTAAAGAAGCTGGGTCGCGAAGATATCGTAGTGATTGCCGGTGGCGTTATTCCTGCACAGGATTATGATTTCTTGTATAAAGCAGGGGTGGCTGCTATCTTCGGTCCGGGTACTCCGGTGGCGAAAGCTGCTTGCCAGATTTTGGAAATCCTGATGGACGAAGAATAAGACAGGACTTTCCTGTTTTTGATTTTATCCCGCCTTTTTAGTTCAAATGAACTGAAAGGCGGGATGTTTTTTACTGACATTTGTTTGTCTGAAATTAAAATTGGCTATATTTGTCCGGCTTTCATTATAAAAAGCAGAATAGATGAGTGAAAAAGTAGAAGACTTGGATGTTCGTTTTGAACGGTTTTACGCGGCTAACTACCCTCGTGTCAAGAACTTTGCGAAGTTGTTGACCAAATCGGAGGAAGATGCGGAAGACATCGCTCAGAATATATTTCTTAAGTTATGGACACGTCCTGAACTTTGGCAGGAGCAAGAAACCATGACGAGCTATCTTTATACCGTTACCCGAAATGAAATCTTCAACCTTTTCAAACATCAGAAGGTGGAACAGGAATACGAAGATAAGATAATGAAAGCGCAGTTGATAGGTGATTTGTGTGATGAAGATACTTCATTGCTCGAAAATCTCTATTATAAAGAAGTGCTCCTCCTCGTCAAGATGACACTCGACCAATTGCCTCCCAAACGCAGGCAAATATTTGAGATGAGCCGGTTTGAAGGTTTGTCTCACAAAGAAATAGCGGAGAAACTGCAAATCCCTCTGCGCACAGTGGAAGACCACATCTACAAAACATTGACCGAACTTCGTAAAGTGTTAATGTTTGTTATTCTCTTCCGGTTCTTTCCGTAGTTTCTCTTTCTGAATGGTGGTAATTATGTAAACGTTTCTTAGAAACAATAAATATCACCTTATGAAGAATTATATTCGTGACGTTATAGACCGTTATATCAAGCATGACTATCCGGCGGAAGTCGACCGGGATTTTCGTGTATGGCTTATAGATGACGAACGTGCCGATGAAAAGGATTCCGAATTGAGTCAGCTTTGGAAAGCTACCGAATCCGCAACTACTCCCAATTATCAACATTCGTTGGAGAGGATGAGAGAACTCACCGGAATAAAGACGAGACAAAAAGTACATACCTTACATACGCGGCTGGTTATCTGGAAGATTGCAGCGGCTTTGCTGATTGCCGTATCTGCTGGCTCTATTTATCTGGCTTTACAGAACAGACAGGCACCGGACTTGTTGCAGGCTTATATACCTACCACCGAGATGCAGAATATTACTTTACCGGACGGCACGCAAGTGATGATCAATTCAGAAAGTACCTTGCTATATCCTCAACAGTTTACGGGAGACAGTCGTTGTGTCTATCTGGTGGGAGAAGCCAACTTCAAGGTGAGACGTGACGAAGCACATCCGTTTATCGTAAAGTCGGCAGATTTCCAAGTCACGGCATTGGGAACGGAATTTAATGTGTCGGCTTATCCCGAAGAGGAAGAGGTAACGGCAACGTTGATTTCGGGAAAAGTTCTGGTAGAGTACAACGGGTTGAAAGAGCAAGAGATACTGAAACCCAACGAACAGTTGGCTTATAATAAACACACCCGCTTGGGTAGTGTGACTTATCCGGATATGCAGGATGTCACAGCCTGGCAACGCGGTGAGATTGTTTTTCGCAGTATGACGATGGAAGAGATCTTCACCCGTCTCGAACGCAAATATCCTTATACATTCGTGTATAGCTTTCACAGCCTGAAAAGTGACCGTTTTAACCTGACTTTCGGGCAGAACGCTTCCATAGAAGAAGTGATGGATATTATTGCCCGTGTGACGGGTAATCTGGATTATAAGATAGTGGGCGACAAATGTTATCTGACGGTGCGTCATAAATAACGTTCCCGCTACCGGACTATTTGAATAACACCGATTATTAACCTTAAAATATACAAGAAGCCTATGCGGAAAAAATATCCGGGAGAAGCTGCAACCTTCCCCCGGATGTGAAATCGAAATTCTTACTATTAGCGTTACACAAACGCTACTAAATTCGAGAATCTAACTTTATCTGTATAAACTAATACTAAGAAGATGCAGCAAATTTATGAATTTATAGCCAATAAGCAGACAATCAGCCGAGTATTTATGCTTTTTTTGTGCTGTCTGCTCCTTTCTATCCCCACTTTTGCTCAAAATAGCAGTGCCCGGATTACGATCCATAAGAAAAACATATCGGTCATTGAGGCGCTGAAAGAAGTGGAAAAGCAGACGAAACTTTCTGTCGGCTACAACGAATCGCAGTTGAAAAACAAACCTTCCATCAGTCTGGCTCTGGAAAAAGCGACATTGGAGAACTCTCTCACCGAAATCCTGAAAGGAACAGGATATACTTATCAGTTGAAAGGCAAATATGTCATCATTGTTCCGCAAGAAAAGAAAGAAGCGGAGCAAGCGTCTGTCAAACGTATCGCAGGGCAAGTGCTGGATGAACAGGGAGAACCGCTCATCGGTGTGAATGTGCTGGTGGAAGGAACGAGCATAGGAGCTATCACCGATATGGACGGAAACTTCTCGCTGGAAGCTCCGGTAGGCAGTACGTTGAGTATTTCTTACGTGGGCTATACTCCGAAGACATTGAAAGTGGGTGGAGCGAACAAGTACAGCGTGCAACTCGCTTCGGATACGAAACTATTGAATGAAGTCGTAGTGACAGCATTGGGTATCAAGCGTGAGCAAAAGGCATTGAGTTACAATGTGCAGCAGGTGAAATCCGACGAACTGACTCAAATTAAAGACGCCAACTTTGTAAACAGCCTGAATGGTAAAGTAGCGGGTGTTACTATCAATACTAGTTCTTCCGGTGTGGGAGGAGCAAGCAGGGTAGTGATGCGTGGTACGAAGTCCATCGAGCAGAGCAGCAATGCTTTGTATGTCATCGACGGTATTCCGATGTACAATTTCGGAGGCGGAGGCGATACGGAATTTGGTTCAAAAGGAGCTACCGAAGCCATTGCCGACATCAACCCCGAAGACATCGAAAGTATCTCCGTACTGACGGGAGCTGCCGCAGCTGCCATGTATGGTAGTAATGCCGCCAATGGAGCGATTGTGATTACCACTAAAAAGGGACACGTAGGGAAATTGCAGGTCGGTGTCTCCAGTGGCATTGAATGGTTGAAGCCTTTCAAAATGCCGGATTTTCAAGGACGCTACGGAACCGGGAGCAACGGCAAAGCCGGTAATTCAAGTATTTATAGCTGGGGACCGAAGTTGAATGCGGCCGCACAGACCGGATATGAACCGAGTGATTTCTTCGATACCGGCGCGGTGTATTCCAATTCTGTGACTTTATCTACGGGAACGGACAAGAATCAGACTTTCTTTTCGGTAGCTACTGTCAATTCAGCAGGTATGGTACCCAACAATAGGTATAATCGGTATAACTTCACTTTCCGCAATACGACAAGTTTCCTGAATGATAAAATGAAACTGGATGTCAGTGCCAGCTACATCCTTCAGAACGACCGGAATATGACCAATCAGGGACAGTATTCCAATCCGTTGGTTTCTGCCTATCTTTTTCCTCGTGGAGATGATTTCTCTGTAATCAAGAACTTCGAGCGTTGGGATGAGGCGCGCAAAATCAGTGTGCAGTTTTGGCCGCAGGGTGAGGGGGATTTACGTATGCAGAACCCTTATTGGATAGCTTACCGCAATCTTCGTCTCAATAATAAGAAGCGTTATATGGCTTCGGCAGGTTTGAGTTATCAGATTCTGGACTGGTTGAATGTGGCAGGCCGTGTCCGCATCGACAATACCCACAGCGAGTATGAAGGCAAGCTGTATGCAAGTACTAGTACGACACTGACCGATGGTAGCACGCAAGGGCATTATACGGTGAACAACGGACAGAATTCGCAGACATACGCCGATGTGTTGATAAATATCAACAAACGTATTCAGGATTTTACGATTGTTGCCAATATCGGAGCCAGTTATAGTGGTATCACCAGCAAAGAGCTGGGATATGCGGGGCCGATACGTGAAACGGGAATTCCCAATCTTTTCAATGTATACGATTTGGATAATGCCAAGAAGCGTGCCACACAGACCGGTTGGCGTGAAGCGACGGAATCTATCTTTGCCAGTGCGGAGATTGGTTGGAAGAGTATGCTTTACCTCACTTTGACGGGACGTAACGACTGGGCTTCGCAGTTGACACATTCTCCGCAGGCTTCCTTCTTCTATCCGTCAGTCGGCTTGTCGGCCGTCATTTCGGAGATGGTAAAAATGCCGGAATGGGTGGATTATCTGAAAGTGCGCGGTTCGTTCAGTTCCGTAGGTAATCCCTATCCCCGTTTCCTTACTTATCCTACTTACTCGTATGATGCGACTAACATGGACTGGAAATCTCAAAAGAACTTCCCTATCGGCAAACTGTACCCCGAACGTACCGATTCTTGGGAAATAGGTCTGGACGCTGCGCTTTTCAAAGATTTCAAGTTGAGCGGTTCGTTCTATTATGCCAATACGTACAACCAGACGTTCGATCCCGAACTTCCCGTATCCGCGCGTTACGACAAACTCTATGTGCAGACCGGATATGTACGTAACTACGGTTTTGAAGCCATGTTGGCTTATAATCATCGCTGGGGAGATTTTGGTTGGGATACCAGCTTTACTTATTCTACCAATAAGAATGAGATTGTAGAGTTGGTGCGCAATTATGTGCATCCGGAAACAGGAGTCATCTACAACGTCGACAAGCTGGAACTGAAAACCAATGAAGGACGTGGTTTCGGTAAAGCGAAGTTTATTCTGAAAGAAGGTGGCACATTGGGTGATCTTTATACACATGCCGACTTAAAACGTGACATTAACGGCAATGTGCTGATTGATGATGACGGCAATGTGACGGCTGTTGATAACGCAGGTGACATTAAGTTGGGAAGTGTGCTTCCGAAGGCCAATCTTGCCTGGAACAATAGCTTCACTTATAAGGGAATCAATGCCGGATTCTTGGTTACTGCCCGTTTGGGAGGTATCGTTTACTCCGCTACCCAAGCTTATCTCGATCTGTATGGAGTGTCCGAGACATCGGCTGCCGCACGTGATGCGGGCGGCGTATGGGTAAATGACCGTAGTCAGGTGAACCCGCAGAGTTTCTATTCCGTAGTGGCTTCGCAGAGCGGACTTCCTACCTATTATACATACAGCGCGACGAATGTACGCCTGCAGGAAGCGCATATCGGTTATACCATTCCCCGTCGCTGGCTGGGCAATGTGTGCGACATTAACGTTTCACTTGTGGGACGCAACCTGTGGATGATCTATTGCAAGGCTCCTTTCGACCCGGAAGCGGTGGCTACTACCAACAACTATTATCAGGGAATCGACTACTTCATGATGCCGAGTACCCGGAACATAGGATTCAACGTTAAGATTAACTTCTAAATATATATGATGAACATGAAACGAATATATTACCTTCAGAGAATCATTCTTTCGGTGCTCTTGCTGTTACCCTTGTCCGGTTGTTTCGACAGTGACATCAACCGCAAGATGTACGAAGCGGATGATGACGAAATGCAACGCGAAAATCATATCGTCGGTGCGACGTTGAGAGTGATGCAAGGGCTTGTCAGCCCGACGCGCGAGCATTTGTACCAGTTTATGGATGCCATGGCGGGCGGTGCCTACGGAGGCTATATGGAAGGTATCGTAGATACATGGGTAATGAAGTTCTCTACATTCAACCCCGAACAGGGATGGCTGAAATCCCCGTTTGCCGACCCTATCACCGACCTTTATCCCCAATACCTCAAGATGTTGAGCGTGACGGATGATCCGGTAGCTTTGGCTTTGGGGAAAATCCTGCGTGTCTGCGTCATGCACCGTGTGACGGATATTTACGGGCCTATCCCTTACTCGCAGATGTTGAGTAATGACAATCTGGGAGAGAACCTGTCCGTTCCGTACGATTCGCAGGAACAGGTCTATACACAGATGCTGAAAGAGCTGGAAGAGGCCGACAAGGTGTTGGAAGAAAATAAAGACCTTTCTTCCGAAGCGTTCCGCAAGTTGGAGGACTTGTATTACGGCAACATCTCCAAATGGCGCAAATTCCTCCATTCCATGCAGCTCCGCATAGCCATGCGCATGAGTTATGTGAATCCGACGGAAGCGCAGCGTATCGCCCAGAATGCCGTAGCGGCAGGAGTGATCGAGGCGAATGAAGATAATGCTATGCTCCATGTAGCCGAGAACCGTTCCGAACTGTTGTTCAACAACTGGAACGATTACCGCATCAGTGCCGATTTGGTTTCCGTTATGAAAGGATACGAAGACCCCCGTCTGGACGCAATGTTCGTGAAAGGGACCAATGTAGTGGAAGTGGATGGCGAACCAAAGGAAGTGAATGATTTTTATGGGGTGCGTATCGGTATCTTCACCGAGAAGAAGGACGACATGATTAATTTGTATTCCAAACAAATCATCAGCAGCACCGATCCTTACCTTTGGATGAATGCCGCAGAAGTGACCTTCCTCCGTGCCGAAGGCGCATTGCGTGGCTGGGACATGGGCGGCGAGCCGCAGGCGTTGTATGAGAAAGCCATCGCTCTCTCGTTCGAGGAGCGCGGGGCTACGGGAGCCGATAAATATGTGAAGGATGCAGAAAAGAAGCCGGTGAAGTACGTAGACCCGATGGGCGCTTATAGTGCGGATGCAGTGAGCGAGATTACGATTGCTTGGGAACAGGGGGCTGGAAAGGAAATCTTCGAGAGGAATCTGGAACGCATCATCACGCAGAAATGGATTGCCATCTTCCCGTTAGGTCTGGAAGCATGGGCGGAACATCGTCGTACCGGTTATCCGAGATTGCTTCCTGCCGTAGAGAACAAAGATCCTAATAACAGTGTGGATATCGCCATCGGTCCTCGCCGCCTGCCTTATCCGGCAGACGAATACAACTCCAACGCTGCCAATATAGCCAAAGCCGTACAGATGTTGGGTGGTGCCGACGCTGCGGGCACTCCTCTTTGGTGGGACGCGAAAGACCATTCGGTTGAGAATAACTAATAGCTCTTTACAAGAACCTTTTTTAATCCATAAGATTATGAAATATAAATCAATATTCAATGTATGTCTGCTGACCGCTTTCCTGTTGACTGCGACCACTTCCTGTGACGATTGGACGGAAATGGAGATTCATGAGACGGATGTCAACGGAGCAAAGGAGCAGAACCCGGAACAATATTCTGTTTATACGCAGAACATTCGGGCTTATAAAGCAACGAAGCATGCTGTGGTTTATGCCCGGCTTGACAATGCTCCGGACAAGGCTACCAATGAAAAGTTTTTTCTCCGTTCCTTGCCGGACAGTATTGATATCGTATCCATGCGCAATGCCGACCGCCTGACTGATTTTGACCGGGAAGACATGGCGATGGTACGTGCCGATTACGGAACGAGAGTGCTTTATTATGTGGATTGTACGCTGGGAGACAAACAGAATGCTGCTATCGCCTCTGCTGCCGAGGCCGTACGGGCGGGAACGTTTGACGGCATTACGCTTGCCTCTTCCGTTCCGGTAGATGCGGCAACGTTGCAATCGCTGGCTGATGCATTGGGACAGACACCGTGCTTACTTATTTTTGAGGGAACTCCTTCCCTGTTGCCGGAAGCGCAACGCGGTCTTTTCAGTTATTTCGTACTGGATATTTCGGCTGCTTCCGACGAATATGACATAGAGACGGAAGTCCGTCTGGCTACCGGTTACGGTAATACTGCCGCCGGACATCTGTTGCTGGCTGTAACTCCCGAAGGTACATTGACCGATTATAACGGAGTGACACGTTCTGCCATTGCCGGGGCCGCTTACAGTGCTCTCAACATGGAGACACCGTTGGGAGGCATTGCCATTTACAATATCTCGGACGATTATTACGATGCTGATATTATTTATAAACAGACTCGCGGAGGCATTCAATTTTTGAATCCCGCTTCGGTTCATTAAACTAAGTAAGCTATGAGAATACATAAACTTTATCAGTGCCTCGCAGCCGCAACCCTCTTGTTTTTGCCGGTTGCCTGCGACAATACGGATTACAGCGAAAAATCACCGTTTGACAATTCGGCATACCTGAATGTGGCTGCTACTAAAAATGCGGAAACTTTCACGTTTAACCGGAAAGTGACAAGCCAGACGAAAACGTTTACAGTGAAATTGTCTTATCCTTCAGGGGATGATGTGAAGGTGAACTTAAAGGTAGACCCTTCATTGGTCGGTGCATATAACGTAAAGAACGACACGCATTATGAAATGCTGCCTGCCGAACATTATCAGTTGTCACAGGAGTCCGTAACAATTCCTGCCGGAAAGATAACATCCGACGAAGTCGGTATCAAATTCTTGAAACTCGACGAGCTGGAGATTGACGCTACTTACCTCTGTCCGCTTTCCATTAGTGGGGCCGAAGGAGTGGGAATAATGGACGGCTCACGTACCATGTATTATCTGGTGCGTCGCTCCAGTGCCATAACCACGGCAATAAACTTGAAGAATGTCTACGTCACCGTTCCGGGATTTGATAAGGGCAGTCCGACAGCTGATGTTGTGAATAACTTGAGTGCCGTGACGATGGAAGCGATTATACGGGTGAATAGCTTCCAACCGGAAATATCCTCTATTATGGGGATTGAGATGTATCTCCAGATGCGTATCGGTGATGCTAACTTTCCGAACCAGCAGTTGCAGGTGCAGACCACGTACGGGAAATTTCCCGATGCCAGTAAACAAAAGCTGTTGTTGGCGGGTGAGTGGTATCACGTTGCGTTGACATGGGATTTGGCTACTGCTACTATCGCTTATTATGTGAACGGGCAGTTGCAGAGCATTAGTACCAGTCATGGTAAAAGTGACCTGACTAGCATCAGTTTGGGTGATAAAGTGCCTGATGATGAATTTGGAAATGGTGGAGATCACAATTTCTACTTCGGTCGTTCTTATACAGAGTCACACGACTTGAGTCGTCAGTTTAACAGTGAAATCTGTGAAGCCCGTATTTGGAGTGTAGCCCGTACGCAAGAACAGATTTATCAGAATATGTATGATATTCCTAATCCGGCTGACGAGCCTGCTTTGTGTGCTTATTGGAAGTTTAATGAAGGAACCGGCTTGGAAGTAGTAGACCGTACAGGGCATGGGAACAATGCGAAAGTAGTTCCTTATTGGAAAACGGTCGATCATGTGGAAGCTTATAGTAAGACGGATGCGGAACTTTGGCCGAGTGGCATTGAGGTGCCGAAGGTGAATCAGGAATAAGGGATTACAGATAACTATTAAAAATGTATATGATTATGAAACGAATAATACGAAATATCTCTTCGTGCGTGTTATTGGCACTGGTGATGGGAGCTTGCGAAGAAGATGCGGCGTTGGTGTCTCCGAACGTAGCACATGACAAGTCTACAGTATCACCGGAGGAAGTTGGAGAAACTGCTTTCCTGCAAAGTGCTTCAGAATCGGGAAATAAATTTATTTTTCTTGATTTTGTAGAACAGGGAAGTGATGAACTATATGTAGAATTGGTGGAGTCGGCCGAGCGGGATATGACATTCACAATTGGTATAAATACTTTGTTAACTTATCAGGATATGCCATCGATTGCAGAGCAATTTTACAAAGTGGGAGCAGGTTTTGTGGAAGATTGGGAGAATAAATTTACGATAACTAATGGAGGAAAGGTGACAGTAGCGGCAGGTGAACGAAAATCGACACGGATAAGTTTTACTGTGTCAAATATGGAGCTTATTGGTTCTTATTATTTATTGCCATTGTTGGCGACAGATGAAGATGGTAATCAGTACAAGCTTTTCTATTATATCTGCCAAGTGGAAATGGAACGTCAGGACAGGTCGAATAAGTCTTATACAGTAGTGGCGTATATTGATACTGAAATGATGAATCCTTTGATTGCTGACCAATATACTTCTAAATTGCAGTATATGAAATCCCGTCGGGATAGAAAAACTATTTACGAAAACGTCCCGGTATTTGATATAGTGAATTTACGAAAAGCTTTGTTGAAATACGATGAGTCTTCCCGTAGAGCGGTTTTGAAGTTTACGCCTGATATAGAACATGTGTTGAAAAACTACGCTCAATATATTCAACCATTGAAGCGGAGTGGTATAAAAGTCTGTCTTTCCATCGAAGGTGGAGGAACAGGCATCGGTTTTGCCAATTTAACAGATGTGCAAATTGCTGATTTTGTAGCACAAGTCCAAGTGGCTGTGAAGATGTATCAACTGGATGGCATCCATTTGCGTGATGAAGGTGCCGGATATGACAAGACTGGAGCACCGGAGTTAGATGAAACTTCTTATCCAAAATTAGTCAAGGCACTGCGTGAAGCGATGCCGGACATCATGTTGACTCTTGCAGATGATGGAGGAACTACGGCAATGATGGACAAAGAACAGGGTGGCATTGTAGTAGGCGATTACATTGATTTGGCGTGGAATGTTGTGTGGGATACTGCGGTTAACCCTTGGGCAAGCGGGTCGGAACGCAAACCTATAGCGGGAGTAACGAAAGAACGTTATGGTGGCATTTCTTTTTATATAAAGCCGATAATGACAAATGAAGAAGGTTTATTCTTTGGAAATCTGCAGAATGAATCCCGTGCAATCGCCCTGAATGAGGGACTTGGAAAAGTAGCTGTTGTAGAAAATATTCCTTATAGAGACTATATATCCGAAATTGCGAATGTCCAAAGAATTATGGGCCTTTTAAGCTGTTTTCATGATACTAACAATGGAGAATATCCTCGATATAGCGTGGATGTAACAGAGACGTTGGCAGCGTCATATTATTTTGCTTTCCGAAAAGATTGGTAAATTGAAAAGTGCTCTCTATTGATGTAATAGCTGTTTGTAAGAATCCGGGATTGTGGGAGATAGTTCGTATAGTTGGTTTACTGATTTACATATATCACACAAAGCGAATGGGTATTATCAGTATCGTAAAAACTGCTCATAGAAGTAATTGTATTTATTTGAATGATAACTAATTAATAAGAAAAATAATGAAGAATGTATTGAAAATATGGTTAGTCGACAACACTGTAACCGTCGACAACAAAGACGATAAGATCGGTCAGCTCGAATCGTCCGGTAATCTTTCGTTGCAGGACATCCTCGATGAGATGCACAAGGAAGACACCGGGCTCCGTCCCGAAACCATCGAGCACGTCGTGAAGCTCTACAACCGTGTGGTAGGCGATCTTATCCTTAGCGGATATAGTGTCAACACCGGTCTTTATCACGCCGTAGCGCAACTCCGTGGTGTTATCGATGGCGGAAAATGGAATCCCGAAAAGAACTCCGTCTACGTCTCTTTCACTCAAGATAAAGAGCTGCGTGAAGCTATCGCCCAAACCTCTGTCAGCATTCTGGGCGAACGCCAAAGCGTGATGTACATTGCCGGATTCTCGCCTGCCACCGCCATCGCCGGTCGTCCGTTCACGGTCAACGGCCGTATGCTGAAAATCGCAGGTACGGATTCTTCTGTCGGCATCACCATCACCGACAGCAAAGAACAAACCACGCCTGTCGATCTCAATATGCTGGCTGTCAACAATCCGTCACAACTCACATTCATCGTTCCTGCCGGGCTGGCGGATGGCGAATACACTCTCACCATCACGACGCAATATGCAGGCAGCACGCTCCTGAAAACGCCACGCACTGCTATCGCTACTTTCTACGTCGGTACGAAACCCGAAACAGGAGGCGGCTCCGGTGGTGAAGGCGGTGGAGGAGGAGAGGCTCCCGATCCTTCGGAATAAAATGTTCTTAGCCGGGGGTGAAACTTTGCCCCGGCTTATGCAGAGAGGCTGCACAGCTCTACGCACGCATCATGTATAGAGTTGTGCAGCCTTCGTGTATAGGGCTATACATGATAAGTGCATAACTTTGATCTTTTTCGCATAATCTTTTTTATAGTACTAATTTATTAGTACTTTTGTCTCTACCGAAAGAAAAGATTAACGATTATGGCAAGAATAACGATTCCATACGCAGTGGCCGACTTCGCAGAAATGCGTGAACGTGGCTTTTATTATGTCGATAAGACAAATTACATTCCGGGGCTTGAAGACTATAATGCTCCTGTTTTTCTCCGTCCCTGCCGTTTCGGGAAAAGTCTGCTTATCTCCACGCTAGCTCACTACTACGACCGTACAAAGGCGAATCGTTTTGAAGAACTCTTCGGTGGCACCTGGATTGGCGAACATCCTACGAAAGAGCATAATCAATATATGGTGATTCGTTATGACTTCTCGGCTATGGTGATGGCGAATGATATGGAAGGACTGGCACAGAACTTTAATAAACTCAACTGTATACCAGTAGAGGTAACGTTAGAACACAACCGTGACCTGTTTGGGGATTTTCAGTTTACAACTAGGGGAAATGCTGCGCAGATGTTGGAGGAACTTTTGGGTTATGCCAGTTCACGTGGATTGCCTAAAGTATATATATTGATTGACGAATACGATAACTTCACCAACCAACTGCTTACTTCCTATAACGATCCGCTTTATGAAAAGGTAACCACCAGCGACAGTTTCCTTCGTACCTTTTTTAAAGTGATTAAAAAAGGCATAGGCGAAGGTACTATCCGTACCTGTTTCTGCACAGGTGTATTGCCTGTCACCATGGACGATTTGACTAGCGGTTATAACATTGCGGAAATTCTTACCTTGGAACCGTCTTTCCTCAATATGCTCGGTTTCACCTATGAAGAAACGAAGACATACCTGCGTTATGTACTTGATAAATATACTCCCGGTGCAAGCGAAGAACGTTTCGAGGAAATCTGGCAGCTGATTGTGAGCAACTATGACGGTTATCGTTTCAGCCCCGTCGGCGAACGTCTTTTTAACTCCACTATCCTAACTTATTTCCTTAAGAAATTTGCCGCTAATGCCGGAAGCATTCCGCCCGAACTTATCGATGAGAACCTGCGTACGGACATCAACTGGATTCGCCGCTTAACTCTTTCGCTTACTAATGCCAAAGAGATGCTCGATGCCCTGGTGATAGACGACGAACTGTCCTACAACGTCAGTGATTTATCCAGTAAGTTCAACAAGAAGAAGTTCTTCGAGAAAGAATTCTATCCCGTCAGCCTGTTCTACTTAGGTATGACTACCCTGAAGAGTGCATACCGCATGGTGCTCCCCAACATGACCATGCGCAGCATCTACATGGATTATTACAACCAACTGAACAAGATCGAAGGTAACGCCAGTCGCTACGTCCCGGTTTATGAACTTTATGATTCCAACCGTAGTTTTGAACCCCTTGTGCAGAACTATTTCGAGCAATATCTGGGACAATTCCCCGCACAGGTTTTCGATAAGATCAACGAGAACTTTATCCGTTGTTCTTTCTACGAGCTTGTCTCCCGCTATTTGAGCCATTGTTACACTTTTGCCATCGAACAGAATAACTCCGTCGGTCGTTCGGATTTTGAAATGACCGGCATCCCCGGTACGGATTATTACACGGACGACCGCGTGGTAGAATTCAAATACTATCGTTCCAAAGATGCCGACCGTATGCTTGCGCTCACCGAACCGTTGGCAGAACACGTAGAACAAGTGAAGGGCTATGCCGAAGATACGAAAAAGAAGTTTCCCAATTACAATGTCCGTTCGTACGTGGTATATATCTGTGCCAATAAAGGATGGAAGTGTTGGGAGGTATAATCACTTTTTCCCGGCTTCATGCCGTCTGTGAGAAATATTCGTGTAACTTTGTAGGCTGATAGTATAAAAACAGGAAGGAAAAGAATGATAGTTTGCATAGCTGAAAAGCCGTCTGTTGCACGTGATATAGCCGAAGTACTCGGCGCTCATACCAGAAAAGAAGGATATATAGAAGGAAACGGATACCAGGTGACCTGGACGTTCGGACATCTTTGCACCCTGAAGGAGCCGCATGAATATACTCCTAATTGGAAGTCGTGGAGCTTAGGTAGCTTACCGATGATCCCTCCGCGTTTCGGTATCAAACTGATTGGGCATGATCCGGGCATTGAGAAACAATTTCATATCATAGAGCAATTGATGCAAAATGCAGATGAGATTATCAACTGCGGTGATGCCGGACAGGAAGGAGAATTGATTCAGCGTTGGGTGATGCAGAAAGCAGGCGCCCGTTGTCCGGTGAAGCGTTTGTGGATTTCGTCTTTGACGGAAGAAGCTATTCGTGACGGATTTGCAAAGCTAAAGGATCAGGCAGATTTTCAGTCACTGTATGAAGCGGGACTTTCGCGGGCTATCGGAGACTGGTTGCTTGGTATGAATGCCACTCGTCTTTATACAATAAAATACGGTCAGAATAAACAGGTACTTTCTATCGGTCGGGTGCAAACACCTACCTTAGCGTTGATTGTTAACCGACAGTTGGAGATAGCCAACTTCCAGCCTAAGCAATATTGGGAATTGAAAACGAACTACCGGGATACAACCTTTTCGGCTTTAATCCGCAAAAGTGATGAAGAAATCGCTGCGGAAGAAGAGAAAAACGGTGGGAAAAAGAAAATAATAGAGAATCCCGGTATTGATCCTATCGCTAACAGGGAAGAGGGCGAGGCGTTGGTAGAACGTATCAAAGACCTTCCGTTCGTAGTCACCAGTGTTAGTAAGAAAGACGGACGGGAGTTTGCTCCGCGTCTGTTCGACCTGACTTCGCTTCAGGTGGAATGTAACAAGAAATTCGCTTATTCTGCTGATGAGACATTAAAACTTATCCAGTCCCTTTACGAAAAGAAAGTAGCCACCTATCCGCGTGTCGATACAACTTTCCTGAGTGACGATATTTATCCGAAGTGCCCTGGTATTCTGAAAGGACTCCGTGATTATGAAGTACTGACAGCTCCGTTGAACGGTTCCACATTGCCGAAATCGAAGAAAGTATTTGATAATTCAAAGGTAACAGATCACCATGCCATTATTCCTACCGGAGTGTACGCTCAAAACCTGACGGATATGGAGCGTCGTGTCTACGATCTGATTGCCCGTCGTTTTATTGCCGTGTTCTATCCGGATTGTAAGATTTCTACTACTACTGTGATGGGAGAGGTGGATAAAATAGAATTCAAAGTAAGTGGGAAACAGATTCTCGAACCCGGATGGCGTGTTGTCTTTGCAAAAGATGTAAAAGATACGGCCGAAGAAAAAGAGGAAGAAGACGAAAATGTACTTCCTGCTTTTGTGAAAGGGGAAAGCGGTCCTCATGTTCCCGATTTGAATGAAAAATGGACGCAGCCGCCCAGGCCTTACACGGAGGCAACTCTGCTTCGTGCAATGGAGACTGCCGGAAAGTTGGTTGATAACGACGAACTCCGTGACGCATTAAAAGAAAACGGTATCGGCCGTCCGTCTACCCGTGCCGCTATCATCGAAACGTTGTTCAAACGGAATTACATCCGTAAGGAAAGGAAGAACCTGATTGCTACCCCGACAGGAGTGGAACTGGTGCAGCTTATTCATGAAGAGCTTTTAAAATCTGCCGAACTGACGGGTATCTGGGAAAAGAAACTCCGCGAAATAGAGAAGAAAACGTATGATGCACGCCAGTTTCTTGAAGAACTGAAGCAGATGGTTTCGGAAATCGTAATGAGTGTGTTGTCGGATAATACTAACCGCCGTATTACCATTCAGGATGCGGCAGCCGCCCAAGCCGGAGAAAAAGTGAAGAAAGAACCGAAGAAGCGTGAACGGAAACCGGGTGCTCCGAAAGAAAAGAAGCCGAAGGCTACGCCTGCGGCTACTGCTAATGCTGATTCTCTTGTCGGACAACCTTGTCCGCTTTGCGGCAAAGGAACAATCATAAAAGGCAAGACTGCTTATGGATGTTCGGAGTGGAAAAACGGATGTACTTACCGGAAGGCATTATGAAACTCAATCACCGCTTCTATTCCCTTACGGAAAATATCCAGTGAGAAATTTTCATTCGGCGAATGGATGGCGTCCGATTCGAGTCCGAATCCCATTAATACGGTCTTGACTCCTAATACTTGTTCGAAAGTGGATATGATAGGAATACTGCCGCCGCGGCGTACAGCCAACGGCTTTTTCCCGAAAGCAATCTCAAAGCCTTTCTCCGCCGCTTGATAGGCGGGAAGGGAGATGGGGCAGACATAACCCTGTCCTCCATGCATCGGAGTGACTTTCACCTGTACCGTGTCAGGAGCAATACTAAGAATATAATCCGCAAACATTTGAGATATCTTATGGTGGTCCTGATGTGGAACCAACCGGCAGGAGACTTTGGCGTAAGCTTTTGAGGGAAGCACGGTTTTGGAACCTTCTCCTGTATACCCGCCCCATATACCGCATACGTCAAAAGACGGCCGGCAACTGTTACGTTCCAATGTACTGTATCCTTTTTCTCCGAATACTTCCTTCACACCGATCGCTTCTTTGTATTTCTTTTCATCAAAAGGAATACGGGCAATCATCTCCCGTTCGGCTTGTGGAACTTCTTCTACATCGTCATAGAATCCGGGAATGGTGATTCTTCCATCCGCATCGGTTATTTTACTGATAATCTTGCATAACACATTAATCGGATTGGCTACCGCACCTCCGAAATGTCCGGAATGTAAATCACGGTTTGGTCCCGTAACTTCTATTTCCCAATAAGCCAGGCCACGCAGACCTGTGGTTAACGAAGGGAGTTCCGCTCCTAGCATGCTAGTGTCCGAAACAAGAATCACATCGGATTTCAACAACTCTTTGTGCTCTTCGCAAAAAGCCTCCAAACTGGGAGAACCGATTTCCTCTTCTCCTTCAAAGATAAACTTCACGTTATTTTTCAGCAGTCCGTTCTTGAGGAGATATTGGAGGGCTTTCACCTGAATAAATGATTGTCCTTTGTCATCATCCGCACCACGTGCCCAAATGTGACCGTCACGTATTTCCGGCTCGAACGGTTGGCTTTTCCAAAGCTCCAACGGCTCGGCAGGCATCACGTCATAATGGGCGTAGACTAAAATAGTTTTTGCGCTCGGGTCTACTATCTTTTGGGCAAAGACAATCGGATTGCCTTTGGAGGGCATTACCAATGCTTCGTCCGCTCCGGCTTCCAATAATAGCTGTGCCCAGCGTTCGGCGCACGCCAGCATATCATCATGGTGTTCGGGCAGTGCACTGATACTTGGAATGCGGATGAGACTGAACAAATCCTCCATCATTCGGGACTCGTTCTCTGCTATATATTTCTGAATTTCGTTCATAAATTGAATTAAACATTAAAGCTGCGTGGTTTTATCCAGCAGGTAATAGTCAAGTATAGTCATCGCAGCCATTGCCTCTACAATGGGAACGGCGCGTGGCAGTACACAGGCGTCATGACGGCCGCGAGCTTTCAGCGTGGTGTCCACTCCGTCGATATTAACAGTCTCCTGCTCCATCAACAGCGTAGCGATCGGTTTGAATACCACACGGAAATAAATGTCCTGTCCGTTACTCAATCCTCCCTGAATACCTCCTGAATGGTTGGTATGCGTTTCAATCCGTCCGTTGTTGTTATAGAAAACGTCATTCTGTTCCGACCCCTTCATCTTCAGTCCCTTGAATCCTTCACCGTACTCAAATGCTTTGGCAGCGTTGATACTTAACATCGCATTTCCCAAAGCCGCATGGAGCTTACCGAAAACGGGTTGTCCCAAACCGATGGGGCAGCCTTTGATGACACAAGTCAGCGTACCGCCGATAGTATCGCCTTCTCCTTTTACCTTATATATAAGGTCTGCCATTTCTTTTGCCTTTTCCGGGTCCGGGCAGCGTACATCATTTGTCTCGATCAAGTCGAGATCGTAGTCCGAGTAAGTGCCTTCCAGTTTGATAGCTCCTACCTGTGAGGTGTAAGCAGTGATACTGATACCTAACTGGCGGAGTGCCAGCTTGGCCAGAGCACCGGCTACGACGCGTGATACCGTTTCGCGTGCAGACGAACGTCCGCCGCCACGATGATCGCGGATACCATACTTCACTGTGTAAGTATAGTCGGCGTGTGAAGGGCGATATACATTTTTCAGATTGTTGTAGTCATTAGAATGTTGGTTTTCGTTCCAAACGATAAAACCGATGGGGCAACCGGTTGACTTACCTTCAAAAATACCGGAAAGAAACTCTACTTTATCAGCTTCTTTGCGTGCGGTGGTAAGGATGGATTGTCCCGGACGGCGCCGGTTCAGTTCCTGTTGTACGAATTCTTCGTCGATAGTGATTCCGGCGGGAAATCCGTCAATTACTCCTCCAATTCCTTTTCCATGAGACTCACCAAAACTTGTGAGCCGAAAGATGTTGCCAAATGAATTAAACATAGTCGTGGCTTTTTAAAATTACTGTATGCAAATATAACAAAGTTTTCGATAAGATTGTTGTGAACTCAAAATATCTTCAAAAAAGGTGGCATATTGAACCTCTTTTCTTCTTTTCAGTTGATAAATGATGATTAATAATAACTAAACCAATGACTGTATGAAAAAGAATCCATGAACGGGAAGATAATGACGTTCGGGGATATTGTAATAGACAAGTGCACCGTAAAGAAGGGAGAGGGGATTTCGACCTTTACAGGACAACAGCAACTTACATTTGCTGGAGAGGCGGCTGCCTTGGGAGCTTGCGATGTAACTGTGGTGAGTTATATTTTAAATTTTCAACGGTTTGATATAACCGTTTGAGGAATAAATTTTTAGCTAGATATTTGAGAAGTGGCGGTAACGATTAAGAAACCGTGCAATTTTCAGCGTTTTGCTGTATCTTTACTGTCAAATAACTCTTTATGCAAAAGTAGTCAAAATCCACAGTCAAGCAAAATAATTGGCTATTTTTAGTCGTAATAGGTTCTATTTAGTCGTAAATAGTCGTAAATAGTCGTAATTCGGCATATTTAGTCGAAAGTACCGATTATGACTTAACATACCACATCCTGCCTTTAAGAATGATTGCCCCTGCTTCTTTCATTTCCACAAGAATGTTCCCAACCATTCGTTCCTGCTGTTCCGGAGTCTTGGTCTTAGGAAGTACATCTTTGAGATAATCAAATATCGCATCACGCTTAGTTCCTGCCGAACCAGCATTTTGAAGATACTGCAAAATCATTTGTTGGAGTTTTGCTTTATCTAGTCCTCTGGTGCGAGTATAATGTGGTAACTGTTTTGTCCTTTTAGCAATATCAAGGGATATGCTATATTCAGAAACAGTCCCCTCTAAAAGACCTCTATTCAATAAGTCTATCACATTCTCATCAGAAATTCGACGTCCTTTTTGTACTGAGTCCAAAAGAATACAATCTTCCAATGTCAATGTTTTGTTTTCTTTGAGTAGCTGTGTGTATTTTTCATTGATTGTATTCCCATATATTGTCACACCAACCTCTTTATTTAATACATCTATTTCATAATCCGGCATCGGGAAATGACGACGCCTTTGTTCATTGAACATCTTTTTAATGCCACGACTTACGGTGTCTATCATGTTGAAATTCACCATTGCACGACAAAGACACTCATTTCGGAAATGACGTTGAGGTCCTCTGGTTTCCAAAGCCTTTTGCAGAGTACCAGGAATAAAACTACCTCCATTTGCATAGTAAATCCATCCGGGATTTTCTACAAAATTGATGCGCTGCTGTAAAGTATAATCCTGATGTGCAATGGCATTATGCAGTGCCTCACGAATAGTGTAGTCATCATATTGCTTCATTGTTTCTGGGAATAGTGTTCCTCCTGGCAATTCCCTCATTGTCAGATTGTGTATCTTGCTCAAGATTTTGTCAACGGTAAGAATAAATGGAGCAGTGAAATGTTCATAATCTACGACATTTTTGAATTCGTCCCGTAAAGTCCATGTAACTTCAACTACAGCAGGACGAAGTTTAAATACAGAAACAGGTTTTCCCAACAGAATAATAGCTGCACGAGTCAGTTTCCCACCGATCATTATTCCACTATTGGAAAGAAAATCTTCCAACGTCCATGCATCAATTTCCTCAGAAGGAATATTGGAAGAATGTACCTTTTTAAACATAATACGAGCTTTCGCTACAGCCAATTCATCCAAATCCGCTATTGTCGCATTAGGAACAATTTCAGCAGACCAATCTTTGGCTTCAAAGACAGGTTCTTCTAGAATAACGGCAAGCCGTTCTTGTGTCATCTCCACCAATGAATCTTCGACACGCTGCCATGCTTTTTTATGAGCATAAACCGGACGTCGAGGTAAATGTTTTGGAATATGGATTATCCAAACCGTTTTATGTGTATCCTCTGTAGTATATTCGTCAATACTTAATCCTTCGGAAGAAAGATTGGTACAATGCTCTATCAGTTTCCATACAGCAGATTGGGCATTCAAATTAAACTTGGATAAATCTGTCCCAACAATTGCCAATGTTTTATCCTGCACACCGATAACAAGATGTCCTCCCTCCATATTCGCCATGGCTGATACATATGAAATAACATCATTCTTTTCATCTCCGGCAAAGGTGTTCTTGAGATTTTTCATCTCTTTCCACTCACAGCGTGCATTCTCTTGCGGAAATTCACGGAGTAAATATTGTTGAAGTTCTTTTGAGGTCATAATAGAATTTTTCTACAATTTAGTAACTGAATTTGCCAATCTTTTCTCACCATCAATTTCAGTTGTATAATAACGCTGATTTAGAGTATTTAATAATTCAGTTAGTTCTTTTTCATTGGATATACGAAATCTATTTGTCGTAGCATCATATAGATTAGGACAATATTGGCTAATATAATTAGGTATTCTATTTTTTTGTTCGGTTGAGAAATTATTGTATCTTTCTGTTGCTTCCTTAATCCGTCTGCGATTAGCCGTTTTTACTTGATCTTTGCTAAAATCTGATTCTAAATTAATAATATCCATAGATAGAAAAGTTTCTACCTCATCATCTGTTGCTTCCCTGTACAATTCATTGATACCATTGAAAATAGATGTTATAGTATTTAGGTTTTTGAAGTACAATCGGTCCGTATCTTTTACAAAGATACAGTCTGGAGTATCTTTTATTACTAATATATTATCTTCTTTTAGGAGTCTTGCTTGATCTGAGGGATTCTGTAAATTACCCCAAGAAATCATACTCCTTTTTGAATACAAATAACTCGGGGTGATTTTTTGCAACAAAAAATATTTATCATTTTGTATGGAAACTACGAAATCTATTTTTTTATAATCCTCTCTCCTCATATATGAGTATGAAGTTGGAACAAAATTTTCTCGTAATAATGATATACAATATTCTTTTGTTGAAAAATTTTCAACGACAAACCATTCACCTTCTTGAAGTTTATACTCATCATCATAACTTCTAGCATTATCAAACTCTTCAATGTTATCAAATACTGTTACGTCAGATAAAACTCTATAATAAGAGCCGTTTACTCCTTTAGTTTTTGAAATTAAATAGTCCATAATTTATTTCTCAATATCAATATAGGTAAAGTCGTTAATTTGTCCTATACGTTTAAATTCGCATATTTCTCTTAATTTAATCTCTTTCTTAGTCATAATTAGTATTCTATGATTTCCTGTAGTCACAAAATAGTATCGATATCCTAAAATATGGAAAATTGGATTATACAAATATATTTCTGCACAAAAACATAGAATTGTAACAGCTCCATAAATGAAAATTAAAGATACTACAGTATTTATACTTAAACCAACAAATACATAGGCAAAAAATGTAGGCAGGAAAGTAGAACTTGCAGATTCTATTTTTGTGATACTTTCCCCCTTTATTTCTGTAGGATCTAATTTATAAAACCTTGTAGTTCCATACCAAGTAGTCAGTATTGGAACAATAAAGTATAAACAATAAGAAATCCAATTAGGAAAATCTATCGGAATACTTTTGTCTGTAAGATACATCCAGATTTTCCCAAGTGTTATCTCTTTATTGGTGAAACATATGCTAATCAGCAATAGAAATGCATTAGCAACGAATATTAATTTGTATAGCTTCATATATTTATCTCAAAATTATTCTGTACAATATCATAGATGTCCACCAACACCTTTAAACTTTTCGACAAAAGCGGCAATTTTTTCAAATACCTTATGTTTTTTAGTCAGATATAAAGGATTCAACGGGCTCATTTTGGGCAGGATGTTATTAAAGTCAGTTCCATTCTCACTTGCGTATTCACGTCTTAAAGACACTTCAATATAATGCTTGGCTTCTCTTTCATTCAGATTTTCGCTTTCTATCAAATCCGAGGCTTCCTTCTTTTGCTTAGTTTGCGCATATTCAAAGAATGCTTTTATAATTTCAGTTCTATCAGAAATGACATCGAGATTAGCATCATTGATAAAATCAACTATCAGGCTTTCTTTGGCTCTGTTGCCGACACTTGACCGGATAACCCTGCGGATTTCTTCTATCAATGAAGATTTGTCCATCTTCTTTTTGTTATTTTCAAAAATCAGCTCAAGAATATAATCTAGGTTTATCTCCTGTGATTTAAGCAAATCTATCTCGAAAATGACATCATCCCAGTCTATTCTTAATTTTTCCGACTTCTTTCCTTCTTTTTCTCGTCTTAACCAATCCCGTATATCGTTATAAGTCGATTTGTAATCCTGAATGATTCTATCAGACAGCATTTGTAGTTTCTGCATTTTTGCAATATCGTCGTCAGTGACAAAATAATCGTTCTTAAACGCTTCAATTGCTTCTGGATTACCGCTATCTATTGTTTGAAAAGCTTTGAGCATAGTGAACTCATCAAAATTCTGCAATATGTTTTCTACCCGTAGATATTCGCCAAACAGCTTGACAAAATCTTTCTTATCTTGTTCTGTAACGATATTGTCTGTATCTGGGAATTTATCATTCAGTTCTTTTACAATTTCGATATATCCTCTCCGTGCTTCGCCCGAAGCAATGTCTTTGAAGCCTTCCAAATATTCCCTGTAGCTTTTTTCCAGCACTACATTTGCGGTATTTTCATCACCGAATAATTTTATGGCATCAATCGTATGTTTTTCGAGATCTCTGAACGTAACGATATTGCCAAACGTCTTGGTGGCATCATAAATTCTGTTGGTGCGGGAAAATGCCTGTATCAATCCGTGATACCGCAAGTTCTTGTCGACAAACAGCGTGTTCAAAGTAGGAGCGTCGAAGCCGGTAAGGAACATGCCTACTACTATCACAAGATCTACATCCTTGTTTTTCACTCTTTTAGCGAGATCTCTGTAATAGTTCTGGAACTCTTTACCGTCAATGCCAAAACTTGTTCCAAATAGGGTGTTATAATTGTCAATGGCTTTTGTCAAAAACTCTTTTGCGCTAAGGTCCATTGCCGACGGTTCAAAGTTTTCATCAGGTATCTCACCTATTGCGCTCTGCTCTTCGTTGGCTGCAAAAGAAAATATGGTAGCTATTTTCAATGGTTTCTCCGAGTTTCTCTGCAATAGGTTCAATTCCTCATAGTAGCATTTGGCTGCATCCACACTACTGACAGCAAACATGGCATTGAAGCCTTTGCTGTCACTTTGGTTTCGATGGGTCTTGATTCTGAAGTTGTGCAAAATATATTGTGAAATCTCATTTATACGGGCAGGATGAAGCAAAGCCTGTTTGTTTTCTGCGGCACTTAGCTTCTGCTCGTCAAATTCTGTTTCTATATTCCTGAAACAGGGTTTTACATTGTTGTAGTCAACCTTGAATTTCAGCACTTTTTCGTCGCGGATGGCATCCGTTATTACATATGAATGCAATTCTCTGCCGAACACACTCGCCGTTGTTTCCGAACCATAAGCATTCTCCGGGAATATGGGGGTTCCCGTAAAACCGAACTGATAATACTTCTTGAACTTTTTTCTTAATTGTTTTTGCGCTTCACCGAATTGGGAGCGATGGCATTCGTCGAAAATGAAAACAACTTGCTTTTGATAAACGGGCAAATTGTCTTCACTTTTCATCAGATTATTCAGTTTCTGGATTGTAGTGACGATGATTCTGTTGCCATCCTTCTCTATATTCCGTTTCAATCCTGCTGTGCTTTCAGACCCGTTGACACTATCTGGAGAGAACCGCTGATATTCTTTCATCGTCTGATAGTCAAGATCCTTGCGGTCAACGACAAAGAATACTTTGTCGATAAAGTCCAGTTGGGTTGCCAACCGTGCTGCCTTGAAACTGGTAAGCGTTTTTCCCGAGCCTGTGGTATGCCATACATATCCGCCACCTTCGGTTGTTGACCATTTTTTTGCTTGGTATGCGCTTCTGATTTTCCATAACATACGTTCTGTCGCAGCAATCTGATACGGGCGCATTATAAGCAAGGTATTGTTGGTGTCAAAGACAGAATAGGTAAAAATGACATTGAGCAAAGTGCTCTTTTGAAAAAAAGTTTCTGTAAAGTCTTTGATGTCCTTTATCGCGGTATTTTTTGCATTTGCCCAGTTCATGGTAAAGTCAAAGCTGTTTTTGTTGCGCTCAACCGTATTGGCAAAATAACGGCTGTCCGTGCCATTTGAAATGACAAACACCTGAATATACTTGAAAAGTGAATTGTCACTGTTGAAACTTTCTTTGGAATATCGGTGTACTTGATTGAATGCTTCTCGGATAGCCACACCACGTTTTTTTAGTTCAACATGCACCAACGGCAAACCATTGACCAATATCGTCACATCATAGCGATTAGCCTGTGTTCCAACTTGCTCAAACTGATTAATTACCTGCACCTTATTTCGGGCAATATTTTGTTTGTCGGCAAGATAGATATTTTTGATATGTCCGTCATCAAAAACAAAATCATATATGTAGTTATCGTGAATCTTACGAGTTTTATCAACCAAAGTATCACCTGGCTTATCCAAATATTCCTCCACAAAGCGCAGCCACTCCTTATCAGAAAACTCCATCTCATTAAGTTCCTGAATCTTTATACGGGCATTATCCAACAATGCTTTAGGTGTTGAAATATCCGAGCGATATTCATAACCCTGATTCACTAAATCCTGGACAAATTTGCGTTCAAGGCTTGCTTCCGACTGATAAGTCACCGAAGGCTCATGAAGTTCATTATACTTGGTATAGTCGTCAAGTACTATGAAGTTATTTGATTCTGCTATGATGTTATATTGTGCCATTTTATTATTCTGTATAGTAGTTATTATCAATAAGATGCTTGAATAATAGCTTCAATGTCTCTTGCTCTGGTCTGGTAGGTTCAGGAATTGTTTCGTAAGATAATGTTGAATGACTTGTAAATTGAATGATTCTGTTATAGTAAGTCTTCTTATCATCAGGCAACAAATCAGACCATTGCGGATATCCTAAAAAGTTAGCAGTCTTTTCATAAAGATTCCGAAGAAGCATAAAGTGGTATTTCTGAATATTGTTGCTGTCAATTGCTTCTTGGATTATCTGTTTTAAATAATGATGATATGAAAAACTCTTGTTGGAATCTCCTTTCTTTTCTAACAAGTCGTAAGTACCATCCTCGTTGTTCTGGAGCAAATAGCAAGCTTTGTTCCCTGTTTCGTTGAACAGAACATTGAAAAATAAGGGATTGTGAGTTGAGACAATAAACCGCAAGCCATTTGCTTCCTTTATAAGTCCGCCTAAATTAACCGCCAATTCAATCAAGTGGTTTTCATCCAATGAACTTACAGGGTCATCAATGAAGATATACTGCAAGTCATTAAACTGATCGGTTTCTCGTTCGTCTGGTTCTGCTATATTTAGATTCGCAACAATTTGGTTAAGCAGGCTGTAAAACACACACCAAATAAGGCAACTCTCTTCGCCTCTTGAAATCTTGATATTGTCTATTGTTTCTTCATTTCCTCCTTCAATGGAAAATGTAACCTCATTACATTCTTCATTGAAGCGGGGTGTTAATTTATCGCTGGTGTAACGCTGAAAATGAGTTATAATATTTCTTTCCTGTCCTTGATTTCTGAGCACCCAATCGGTAAAGTTGTTTGGTTGTATTTTGAGTTTCCTGTCAGAATCTGCATCCAAATCATTATCCCAATAGAACAAATCCTCCGTGAATGCATTATAATACAAAACCTTTATTTTGTGTTCCTCCGATTCGTCATTCGTGCTTTTGGGAGAAATCAACTCCTTGAACGCACGAGACAAACGTGTCTTACCCACGCCGTTAAAGGCATAGATTAGCTGTACCTTTTTATTCGTGTCACGAAGACTTTGTGCTATTTCAGTTAATGATTGTCCCATATTATGCGCTTATTTGGATTCTTGGAAATGACAGTAATTTATTTCTATAATATTCGTATTGTTCCTGCACTGCGACCATTTCTGCCGGAATACCTTTGGTAAGATCACCCACCAATGCATCAAAATTATTAAGTAGTGTAGCTATTCTTACTTGTTCTTCATGTGCAGGAATAGGAATAATAGCATTACCTAAGCCCTTGGCCGATATAGAACATATTTTTCCTTCAGATACATATTTGACAATTTGCTTGTGATAATAATTTGACCGCAAATAATGGGAAACATATTGAGGATACAAGTCACTTCTAAATATGAAACAGGCATCATGCACTGCAGCTGGTTCGTCTCCGAGCCAAGCTAAGCCAACTCCAATGTCTTCTTTATTTTCACCTGCGGCAACAATTACTACATCATTCTTTTGAGCATATCTCATTTTTGAGGCAAGTTCACTTCGAAGCCTCCCTTTGCTTTGAGTTGCATATAGTCCGTAATATGTGTACATATCCCCGTAATGAATGCAAGGAACACCATTACTAACAATGTCTGTCCTTACAAATCGTTTACCTCTTATAAATGTTCCTATCTCACTCATTTTCAACCAAGTTACGCTTTGCGTATCCCCCCCCCCAATTTTATCAAACATTAACAATTTATTACGATAATACTCATATTGTTCCTTTCTCGCTTGCAGCTCCGCTTGCAGCTCCGCTGCATAATCCGCGAAGCGGTCGAGAATTTTGACGATTTCTTCTTGAATAGCAGGATGTGGAATTGGAATAAGAAAATTTTCTATGCTTGAAATATGAACATGAGGCACACCCCCTCCTTTTTTTGTGGCATAAATCTTATCTTGCACATTTGTTAAACAATAATACAGATATTTTGTGGAAACATTTTCGCAACCTTTTATAGAAAATGCATCACACACAAATATAGACTCGTTCCAATATTGTACATAACCTGCTCCTGCACCGCTTCCTGCTACTGTAATAGTTTCACCTTCTCTATTAAATTTGTCACAATAGAATGCTGGAACTCTTCCACCAGAAATTACAGGATATGCACCTTCTGTTGAGTTATTTTTAGTCAACGATGTCCCTCTTTGCATTATTGATACTTGTTTATCTCCTAACTTCTTGTACTCAACCCCATCCGGACAAAGTTTTTGTATTAATTCTTGCAGTTCACTCATAGTTCATCCTCCTCCAATTCTGTTACTATTTTGTCTATTTCAGCACGCAGTTCGTTTTCCCGTGCCACAATCCGGCGGATTCGTTCGTTCAATTCCTTAATGTCTGTCTTTGGACGGGTGTCTTCCACCTCAATATAACTGCTTACCGACAAATTATAATCATTTTCAGCAATGACTTTATAATCAACCGATTTGGCAATATAGTCAACATCTTCCTTTTTATCAAAGATGGCTATAATCCTGTCTATATGCCTGTCTTCTAGTATATTGTTGTTGGTCTCTTTCGTAAAGAAACTTTCTCCGCTTGCATCTATGAACTGGATTTTAGTATCAGACTTGTGTTTTGATAGCACCAGAATATTAACCGCTATCGAAGTGCCATAGAACAAGTTGGAAGGCAATGAGATAATGGTTTCCACATAGTTCCCGTCCACTAAATATTTCCTGATTTTCTGCTCAGCTCCGCCTCTATAGAAAATACCGGGGAAGCAGACAATAGCTGCACGTCCCTTGCTTGAGAGATAATATAACGCATGAAGAACAAAAGCAAAATCGGCTTTTGATTTCGGTGCAAGTACTCCAGCAGGAGCAAAGCGGTCGTCATTGATAAGAGTCGGATCATCCGAACCAATCCAATTTACTGAATAAGGTGGATTGGAAACAATGGCATCAAATGGCTTGTCATCACCGAATTGAGGATCAATCAGTGTGTTCCCAAGTGCAATGTTAAACTTATCGTAATTGATGTTATGCAGGAACATATTCATACGAGCCAAGTTGTAGGTCGTATGATTTATCTCTTGTCCGAAGAATCCATCTTCAATTATGCGGTCTTCAAACTGCCTTTTAGCTTGCAATAGTAATGAACCCGAACCTGCGGCAGGGTCGTATATCTTATTGACAGTAGCCTGCTTGTGCATGGCAAGTCGTGAAATGAGTTTTGAAACATTTTGCGGAGTAAAAAATTCGCCTCCAGACTTTCCTGCATTGGCGGCGTAATTGTTTATGAGAAATTCGTAAGCATCGCCGAAAAGATCAATCTCGTGTTCTTCAAAGCTCCCAAAATTCAATCCTTCCACACCTTTCAGTACAGCTGCCAAACGACTGTTTTTGTTTTCAACGGTATTACCAAGCCTTGTACTGGTAGTATCGAAATCGGCAAACAGCCCTTTAATATTCTTTTCAGAAGCATAACCATTGGCAGAACTTTCAATAGAATCAAAGATTGCTTTCAAATCTGTGTTAAGATTGGGATTTGTATGGGCAGTCTTTACTACATTGACAAAAAGCTGACTCGGATATATAAAGTACCCTTTTGTTTTTACTGCATCATCTTTAATTTCTGGAGTGATAATGCTATCAGGCAAAGAAGCGTAATTGATACTATCATCTCCACCTTCAATATAGTCTGTAAAATTTTCACTGATGAAACGGTAGAACAACGTCCCCAAGACGAATTGCTTGAAGTCCCATCCATCTACTGCCCCACGCACTTCATTGGCTATTTTCCAAATCTGAGATTGCAACTGTTCTCTTTGTTGTATGCTTGTCATATTATCTACTTGCTTTTATTAATGAGTTCCCTCCTATCAATATTTAACAATTCAGCTATTCTTGAAAGAGTAGCCAAGTCTGGCTGTGAAACATTGGTACACCATTTTGATACAGTTGAAGGATCTTTTTTCAACTGTTCAGCCAACCATTTGCCAGTCTTCTTTTTCTCGACAAAAACCAATTTGAGCCTATTTATATCTCTCATATCAATCATTAAATTGAATTTGAAACAAAGATAATGAATTAATTTTGTTTGATAATAGAAGTAGTTTACTTTTCTGTACGCATATATTTTCCGACTTTGGAGGAAAAGATTCCAGCAAGTAGTTTTGGGGCACCGAAAACATTTCGGGTGCCCCAAAACACAACTTGCTATGTTCGCTTGAACATAAAATTAAGTATAGAAATTACAGCCCAAAATAGAAGAATTTTTCGTTGGCAAGATGCTTGTTTACGATGGTCATATTATCTGTTGCTTCCAACAAATAACGGTCGGTTGGTTGGTTTGCCCAATTGTTGGTTAGTATAATGGTCGGTTGGTCTATATTCTATTGTCATTATAAAAACGGTTAACGGAATAGCAAAAATGCCGGATTGCGCAGTCCCTTGACTTTAAGACAATACTCGGCATAGCTATTATACGGAAAAGGTATTCTCGAACCACATTGAAAGAAGAAAGGATTATTTTCTGGAGGGAGTGCAGTTTCCCGTTTGCCACTATTTCATTGTGTCCTATAAAAAACGCCCTCCCTTGTTTCTGAATGAAATATTAGAAACGCATACAGATAGACATACAAGCCTATTTCGTATGCATCGTGAATTGTTTTGTTTTTGACGATTGTTTTTTAGACATTAAGTCTAATTATAAACGCTGCACCTCAACACAATCCAAATAAATTTGTCTTTTGTATTCGGTTTGCAGTTTATTTTCCGTCAGTCGTTTGTTTCCGTAGCCGTCAACGTCCATTGTACAGACGTGAAAGGGAAAAGGTTTTCGGGCTGAATACGCTCTGGAAGAGGAAGATTCTGCCCGAAACGGCAAAGCCGCCTGACCTTTTCGCTTTCAATAGAGTCTGTACTAACTTCAATGGACGAGTGAGGAAATATGCGACTGGCGGTTAATTATTATATGGCACTGCAAATGCTTTTCTCCATATCTCCCAATTTGTCAGAGAGTTGTTCCAAATCCTGACTAATCTTTTGGGCGGTTATCTTTGCGTAGATTTGGGTTGTCTTTATGTTGGTATGCCCCAACAGTCTGCTGACGGTTTCAATCGGTACTCCGTTGGATAGCAGAATGGTAGTCGCTGCCGAATGCCGGGCAACGTGATAGGTCAAGTGCGTTTTGATACCGCATAGTTTGGCTATGGTTTTCAGTATCTTGTTGCAGGTTGTGTTGCTCGGCATAGGGAATACCTTGTTGTCCCTTGTCATGCCTTTGTATTTTTCAATGATACATTTAGGAACATCCAACAGACGGATATTCGATTCCGTGTTGGTCTTCTTTCTTCGGGTGGTAATCCATAGGTTGCCGTCAAAGAATGTTTGCAGGTTGTCTTCCGTGAGATTCTTGACATCGGAATATGCCAAACCTGTAAAGGTGGAGAACAGGAACAAGTCCCTGACAAGCTCGTGTGTCTTGTCGGGCATTTTGGTATTCATAATGGTGTGTATTTCCTCTTTGGTGACATAGCCCCTGTCCACGCTTTCGGGAGAGTTGATATACCTTGCAAAGGGGTTGAATGGCAGACGGCCGTCATTCCTCGCTATGGAAACGATGTGTTTCAATACAATCATATAGCCCCATATCGTGTTGGTGCGACATTTCTTTTCCGTGCGCAGGAAATACTCGAAATCGTTGATAAATGAGAGGTTCAGTTCTTTAAGGGGAATGTCATTTCGCTTGTAGGTGTACGGAAGAAACTCGCAGAGATGCTTGTAAACGGTCTTGTAGCGTTGGAATGTACCTTGAGCCCTGCTGTGCCCGACTTTCTTGGCAAATTCGCTGTTGTGCTGCTCAAAAAGCTTCAACAGGGTTTCCTGCTTGACACCGATACCAAGATAGGCATCTTTGAGTTTGGCAGCGGTGACATATCCGTCCGTCTGCATCAGTTTCTGATAACGGCGGTTTACCTCCACACGGATTTTATCAACGGCATGGTTGATTCGCTGTGCTTCGACACTTTTGCCCGAAGCACGGTTGTTTTTCACATCCCACAATCGCAGGGGAACATCCATCTTGCAACTGAACTGTTTAATCTCTCCGTCCACCGTAAGGCGGTACATCAAAGGTAGGTTGCCGTTGGGTTTCTCACTGCCTTTCTTCACGTAGAATAAGACCTTAAATGTACTTCTCATAACTCACTCTTTTTTGGTTACAAAATTAGTTTATAGTGAGTTACCGACAGATAAGACAAATTATGCCAAACGGTGAAATCTTTCGGTTTCGCAAGAAATTTTCATCATTACACGGGTAATGATAAAGTAACTGAACTTTTGCGCTGTTTGGCTATATTATGGTTCTCTTTGGCTTTTTGCCGAGAGAAAAATATAGCGTAACGAACGCTTTTTCAGTCGGTTCGCTACGCTTTTCTCATTTTTGTATGCTCGCTATGTGTTTATTTTAGAATGCATACCCGAAGCCGATATTCAGATATATAGGGTACATCGAGAAAGTGATCGTATGGAAGTCATTCTTGAAGATATTGTTGAGTCCCCAGGTAAGGTCAGCGTATATGTTGAGATGTTTGAACGCTCTCCATCCGGCTCCTGCCTGAAGTCCCCACTGAAAACGTCTCAGATCGTCGGAGAAGTCATAAGTTGCAATTTTATCATCGGTAAATTCTACTTTAGGTCCTGTTGGATCGTCCTCACGCAGATATCCTTCGTATACGTGTCCTGAAAATTCCCTTGAAAGTATATAGGAAAAATAAGGGCCTGCTTTCACATTCCAACGGCTACTCAACTTATAAGTAGCCATCAATGGGATGGTTAATCCGGCGGTATGTACTTTGGTCTTTACCCCTCCTGTCCATACTCCGCTGATCCTTTCACCTCCTTGTCCCAGAATTTCCATACTGTAATTCTTTACGGTAGCTTCGGTGGTCATAGCCTTGTTTTCAAGCCGTAGCCCTACGATGACACCCAGTTTGTTCTGAACCGCTACCCATTTGGTCACTTCACCCCCGATTGTAATGGCGAGAGTCGGGTTGTAACCGTCAATAGACCGGATTTCCGCCGGTAAGGGAAGCGGAGCTGTGCCGCCGATACTGATTCCTGCTTTCACTTCGTATTCCAATCCGCGAAGGGCGGAACGGATAAGCGTTTCATTTCTATCCACTTGTGCATAACCGGGCAGGGCAACACTTAAACAAATAAGCAGACCGAATGTATAAAGGTATTTTTTCATCGCTGTAATTATTATAAAATCATTTAGGTTTTAGTTTTCTGTATGATAGACCAGTTCGACTTCATCAATCAGCAAGGTACTTCCGATGGCTCCATTGAAATAAGCGCCTTCCAGACTGGAGGTAAAGACGATTGCTACGTTGTATTTTCCATCCCTTAGCTTTTCTTTGTCGATGAACTTGCCGGGGCGGGTAATAAACGGAAGTTTGAAATAAGTCCATTCATCTGTTTCTTTGGCATTGTCGATGCGTGCTATTGAAACCAGATTCGGACTGGTGAACGCATTACTTCCGTCAAGAGTAGGAACAGACTCGCTCGTTTCGTACATGATGGCGTATATATCGCAAATGTCACGTTTTCCGTCAACGGGTTTTCCTTCTTCGGTGAACTTGTCTCCCGCCTTGTATTTATAATAACCGGCCAGATAGGTCGGCACATAACGGAAAGGCAGACCGAATTTGGTAGCTTGCAGCGGATAGCTCATGGCATTGTTCACATCAAAAGAGCCGATAAATAAGTTTCCTGCGGCAATGGGCATACCCATTAACTGCCCGAAGAAACCGGTACTTCGCGTTACTAATGAAAGACATTTTCCTTCTTTACCATCCGCTATTTGGAAAGTGGGGTAGTCGTCGGCTGTTTTAGGAACGCCGGTCATGGCATAACCCGCATTTCCGCTGGCCCATTCCATAATCACTTTGTCTTCTTGCCGTTCTACGAATATATAGTATTTTTTCCCACCGAGAGTGTCCTCGAAGTTGTAGTTAGTTGCAAGTTCCGTATCAATAACCGAAACTGTATATGTTTTTTTCCATACTCCGTCGGCTGCTGTGACAGTGTATTTTTGCGGTAGATTAAAATCGTGTACCGTTCCGCTCAAAGGGCTGATGGTAGCTCCCGGAGTCAGGGTGAATTCCGGTGCAAGGGCCGAAACGTCTGTTTCCGGTCCCACAAAAAGAGTTACCGAATTATTATTAATGATAGGACTTGTAGTCATTACTGCTTTCGGCAGTGTGCAACTAAGTATATCTGCTTCTGCGTTAAGAGCTTCGTCACGGATGCAAGAAGAGATGATAATACTTACCAGGAAATATAAAATCACGTGTTTTGCTTTCATTTTTCTCTTTTTTCTTACTGTTAAAGTTTAGTTCTCAGAAGCGTTTATAACAAAATGAAATTTTATTTGTTCAGTAAGAGATGTATGATAAAAAAGATTTTCTTACTTTTGTGTGTACTTAAAACTTATGAGTTTATGACTGAGTCAGAAAGAAGGCAAATTATAGAACTGATTAAGAGAGAGGTAATTCCGGCTATCGGATGTACAGAACCTATTGCTGTGGCGCTTTGTGTAGCGAAAGCTGCCGAAACATTGGGGATGCGTCCGGAGAAGATAGAAGTACTGCTCAGTGCCAACATTTTAAAAAATGCGATGGGGGTAGGAATACCGGGTACAGGAATGGTAGGACTTCCCATTGCCGTTGCTTTAGGAGCATTGATAGGCAAATCAGAGTACCAGCTGGAAGTATTGAAAGACTGTACACCGGAAGCTGTAGAGTGCGGAAAGCAGTTTATTGCGGAAAGACGGATTTGTATTTCCTTGAAAGATAATATCACGGAAAAGCTCTATATCGAAGTGATTTGCAGGTCCGGAGATAGAACGGCGAAAGCTGTAATTGCCGGTGGTCATACCACCTTTATATATATAGCCGATGGAGGTAACGTATTACTGGACAGGCAGCATACAACCGATGAAGAAGAGGAAGCGACCGCTCCCGAACTGAACCTGCGTAAGGTTTATGATTTTGCCTTGACAGCTCCTTTGGATGAAATTCGTTTTATTCTTGATACGGCACGTTTGAACAAGGCTGCTGCCGAACAAGCCTTTAAAGGCAGTTACGGACACTCTTTGGGAAGAATGCTTCGGGGAAGTTATGAACACAAAGTGATGGGTGACAGCGTATTCTCTCACATCCTCTCTTATACTTCTGCCGCTTGTGACGCTCGAATGGCAGGAGCTATGATTCCGGTCATGAGTAATTCCGGCAGTGGTAATCAAGGAATATCGGCCACGCTTCCTGTGGTGGTCTTTGCTGAAGAGAATAATAAGAATGAAGAAGAACTGATCCGTGCCTTGATGTTGAGTCATCTTACGGTTATTTATATCAAACAAAGTTTGGGACGTCTTTCCGCCCTCTGCGGTTGTGTGGTAGCTGCCACAGGTTCTAGTTGCGGAATCACTTGGCTGATGGGAGGAAACTATGACCAGGTTGCCTTTGCCGTTCAAAACATGATTGCCAACCTGACGGGCATGATTTGTGACGGTGCAAAACCGAGTTGTGCCCTAAAAGTGACTACCGGAGTCTCAACAGCTGTACTGTCTGCTATGATGGCAATGGAAGACCGTTGTGTAACTTCTGTGGAAGGTATTATTGATGAAGATGTAGATCAAAGTATCCGTAATCTGACAAGAATCGGCTCACAAGCTATGAACGAAACGGATAAAATGGTACTCGATATCATGACACACAAAGGATGCTAGAAAATGAGGAGTTAGAAAATGAAAAATGAGGAATGAAGAATTAGCTGCGCAATGGTTGATAGCAATTCTTCACTCCTCATTTTTAACTCTTCATTAACTTAGTGGCAACAGCCGCCACCGCATTCGTGGTCATTGCAGCCACCATCACCGCAACTGTCGCATCCGCAACCGCAGCCTTCGCCACTCATCATTTTCACCAGTTCCTGAATTTCTTCGTTAGTAGCAGGACGGCTTTCAATCACTTCGCCTTCAAAGATGAGATCGGCGCCTGCCAACGGATGGTTGAGGTCAACGACTACTACATCCGGTTTGATTTCTACTACGCTGGCATTTACGCGTTGACCGTCACCGGTCATCAAAGGTACGATATTACCCTCTTTGATATGGTCGCTGTCGAACTTGCCGTCAACCTCAAAGATATTTTTCGGGAGATCAATCACGTGTTGCTCGTCATATTGACCGTATGCCTTGTCTGCCGGAATGGTGAAGTCAAATTTGTCACCTTTAGAAAGAGAAGTTATCTGGTTCTCGAAGTCCTCGAGTGTTGTTCCTAATCCTGAAATGAACTGAAAGGGATGTTCTGCTTTTGCTTCTTCGAACAATTCCTTTTCACCATCTTCCATTGTATATAATTTGTATGCAACGGTAATGTACTTGTTTTCTACTGTTTCCATCTAGTTCTTTTTATTTCTAAATTAATAAATCCCGCAAATGCGGGCTGACAAAGATACGAATTATTTATTTCTGCCGTGATATAGGGAAGGTATATTTCAAAATATTAAATGCTTTTGTTAGAAAGGGACAATAGGAATCCACTTCTATAATAGTTGTAAATTTAACCTCTAAGTGATAAAATAGAGAAATAACACCTCTCTTTTCTTACAATTATTCGTTTTTATGTGATTTTTTTCTTCGATTTGTTTGGATATAATAAAAAAGCCCTTACCTTTGCAGCACAAAAATAAAGAAAAGAAGATATGAATAACTTACACACATCTATTAACCTAGCAGTCTTGCATATTATTCGCGTCGTGGTGGTCCCATCAAGAGCGTGAGAAAGGTTTTGTGCTGTATGTATTCGTACCATAAAGATAAAATTTAGAGCCTTTCTCACTGGTGTGAGAGAGGCTTTTTAATTAAAAGATAGATTGAAATGAAAAAGCAATTACGCAGTTCGTTTAGTACACAAGGCCGTCGGATGGCGGGAGCCCGTGCGTTGTGGGTAGCCAACGGCATGAAGAAGAATCAGATGGGTAAGCCTATCATCGCTATAGTCAATTCATTCACACAGTTTGTGCCGGGACACGTGCACTTGCATGAGATCGGCCAGTTGGTGAAAGCGGAGATCGAAAAGCTGGGGTGCTTCGCTGCGGAATTCAATACAATCGCTATCGACGACGGTATAGCTATGGGGCATGATGGAATGCTTTACTCGCTTCCTTCCCGTGATATCATCGCAGACAGTGTGGAATATATGGTGAATGCTCATAAGGCAGACGCGATGGTATGTATCAGTAATTGTGACAAGATCACTCCGGGAATGTTGATGGCGGCGATGCGTCTGAATATACCTGCTGTATTTGTGTCGGGTGGTCCTATGGAGGCGGGTGAATGGAACGGTCAGCATTTGGATTTAATCGACGCGATGATTAAGTCGGCCGACCAAAGTGTGAGTGACGAGGAAGTTGCCAATATCGAGCAGAACGCTTGTCCTACCTGCGGATGTTGTTCCGGTATGTTTACAGCAAATTCTATGAACTGCTTGAACGAAGCCATCGGCTTGGCTCTTCCCGGAAACGGGACCATTGTAGCCACGCATGAAAACCGTACGCAGCTTTTCAAAGATGCTGCTAAGTTGATTGTGGATAATGCGATGAAATATTATGAAGAGGGGGACGAGAGTGTGCTTCCGCGTAGCATTGCCACTCGCCAAGCTTTTCTGAATGCCATGACTTTGGATATTGCGATGGGTGGTTCTACCAATACGGTTCTTCACCTGTTGGCTGTTGCCCATGAAGCGGGAGTCGACTTCAAGATGGACGACATTGATATGCTTTCCCGCAAGGCTCCGTGCCTTTGCAAAGTAGCTCCGAACACACAGAAGTACCACATTCAGGATGTGAACCGTGCCGGTGGAATTATTGCAATCATGGACGAACTGTCCAAAGCTGGTCTGGTGGACACGTCTGTTCGCCGGGTAGACGGAATGACGTTGGCAGAGGCTATTGATAAGTATTCCATTACAAGTCCGAACGTAAGTGAAGAGGCTATCAAAAAATATTCGAGCGCAGCCGGAAATAGGTTTAACCTCGTACTCGGCTCGCAAGGTATGTATTATAAGGAACTGGATAAAGACCGTGCAACCGGATGTATCCGTGATTTGGAACACGCTTACAGCAAAGACGGCGGCCTGGCCGTATTGAAAGGTAACATTGCTCAAGACGGTTGTGTGGTAAAAACGGCAGGGGTAGACGAAAGTATCTGGAAGTTTACCGGACCTGCTAAAGTGTTTGATTCGCAAGAAGCAGCCTGCGAAGGTATTCTGGGAGGTCGAGTCGTCAGTGGCGACGTTGTCGTCATCACGCACGAAGGTCCGAAGGGTGGTCCCGGTATGCAGGAAATGCTTTATCCTACCTCTTATATAAAATCCCGTCATCTCGGCAAAGAGTGTGCTTTGATCACAGACGGACGTTTCAGTGGCGGAACTTCCGGATTGAGTATAGGGCATATCTCTCCCGAAGCGGCAGCAGGAGGTAATATCGGAAAAATAGTCGACGGAGATATCATTGAAATCGACATTCCCGCCCGGACGATTAACGTGCGACTGACGGATGAAGAACTGGCTGCCCGTCCGATGACACCTGTCACTCGTGACCGTTATGTGCCGAAGAGCCTGAAAGCGTATGCCAGCATGGTAAGCTCTGCCGATAAAGGAGCAGTAAGATTAATCGATTGACAAATGATGTTTTGACGTTGAGTTCAATCGTAAATTGTAAATCTTAAAATTGCAAATAAATAGATGAGTAAAGACTTAATAACAGGTGCGGAGGCGTTGATGCGCTCATTGGAACATCAGGGAGTAAATACGATTTTCGGTTATCCCGGCGGTTCAATCATGCCGGTATTCGACGCCTTGTACGACCATCGAAATAACTTGAACCACATTTTGGTTCGTCACGAACAGGGAGCTGCCCATGCGGCACAAGGTTATGCCCGTGTGTCAGGTAAAGTCGGTGTTTGCCTGGTGACAAGCGGTCCCGGTGCTACGAACACGATTACCGGTATTGCAGATGCGATGATCGATAGTACTCCTATTGTTGTTATTGCCGGACAGGTAGGAACCGGTTTTCTCGGAACGGATGCATTTCAGGAAGTCGATCTCGTAGGTATCACCCAGCCTATCTCCAAGTGGAGTTATCAGATCCGCCGTGCGGAAGATGTAGCGTGGGCAGTGGCACGTGCATTCTACATTGCCCGTAGCGGTCGTCCCGGTCCGGTTGTGCTGGATTTTGCCAAGAATGCACAGGTAGAGAAGACGAAATATGAGCCGACTAAGGTTGATTTCATCCGCAGCTATGTACCTGTGCCCGATACTGATGAAGACTCCGTAAAGGCTGCCGCCGAACTGATTAATAATGCGGAACGTCCGCTTGTACTGGTGGGGCAAGGCGTTGAGTTAGGGAATGCGCAGAGTGAGTTGCGTGAATTTATTGAAAAGGCGGATATGCCTGCGGGATGTACGTTACTCGGACTTTCGGCTTTACCTACGGAACATCCTTTGAATAAAGGAATGTTGGGAATGCACGGTAATTTGGGACCGAATATAAATACCAATAAATGTGATGTCCTGATCGCTGTAGGAATGCGCTTCGATGACCGTGTGACCGGTAATCTGGCTACTTATGCCAAACAGGCAAAAGTGATTCACTTTGATATTGATCCGGCGGAGGTGAATAAAAATGTAAAAGTTGATATTGCAGTTTTGGGAGATTGCAAGGAGACATTGAAGGCTGTTACCCGACTCTTGAAAAAGAATGAACACGCTGAGTGGGTCGGCAGTTTCACGGAGTATGAGAAGGTGGAGGAAGAAAAGGTGATTCGTCCCGAGCTTTATCCTGCCACCGACTCGTTGAGTATGGGTGAGGTGGTACGTGCGGTAAGTGACGCTACCCGCCACGAAGCAGTTCTGGTGACAGATGTAGGACAAAATCAAATGATGTCCGCACGTTACTTTAAATATACGAAAGAACGCAGTATCATTACTTCCGGCGGACTCGGAACAATGGGCTTCGGCCTTCCCGCCGCTATCGGAGCGACTTTCGGAGCACCGGAACGTACCGTATGTGTATTTATGGGAGACGGTGGATTGCAGATGAATCTTCAGGAACTGGGTACGGTTATGGAGCAGAAGGCTCCGGTGAAGATTATCTGCCTGAACAATAACTTTTTGGGCAACGTGCGCCAATGGCAGGCTATGTTCTTCAATCGCCGTTATTCATTCACTCCGATGTTGAATCCGGATTACATGAAAATTGCTTCGGCGTACGAGATTCCTTCCAAACGTGTCTTCTCTCGTGAAGAGCTGGCGGACGCTATCCGTGAAATGTTGGCAACAGATGGCCCGTTCCTGCTCGAAGCCTGTGTAGTAGAAGAAGGTAATGTACTACCGATGACTCCTCCGGGAGGCTCTGTCAATCAGATGTTGCTGGAGTGCTAGGAGAAGTTGAGAGTTGAGAGTTGGGAGTTGAAAGTTAAATTAAGGATTATGAGTGAAAAAACATTATATACTATCATTGTTCATTCGGAAAATATAGCCGGATTGCTGAATCAGGTTACGGCTGTTTTTACCCGTCGGCAGATAAATATCGAGAGTCTGAATGTATCTGCTTCTTCCATCAAGGGGGTACATAAGTATACCATTACCGCTTGGACTGATAAAGATACGATTGAAAAAGTGGTGAAGCAAATAGAAAAGAAGATTGATGTAATTCAGGCGCACTACTTTACGGAAGATGAGATCTACTTCCATGAGATTGCTTTATATAAGGTGTCTACCCCCGAATTTCAAGAGACACCGGAGGCCTCTAAGGTGATACGTAAATATAACGCCCGCATAGTGGAAGTAAATCCGGTATTTTCTATTGTTGAGAAGAATGGAATGAGTGAAGAAATTACCTCGCTTTACGGTGAACTGAAGGCTTTGAATTGTGTTTTGCAATTTGTACGTTCGGGGCGGGTAGCGATTACCACCAGTTGTTTTGAACGGGTGAATGAGTTTCTTGACGGACGGGAAGCCCGTTATAACCAAAATAAAAACCAGCAGGAAGAATGAGCGAATCAAATAAAATAGGAACTTATAAGTTTGTTGCAGAACCGTTTCATGTTGATTTCAACGGCCGCCTGACAATGGGGGTACTGGGCAATCATTTGCTGAATTGCGCAGGTTTTCATGCCAGCGATCGTGGTTTTGGCATTGCATCTCTGAATGAGGACAATTATACGTGGGTACTTTCCCGCCTGGCAATCGAATTGGATGAAATGCCTTATCAGTATGAGGACTTTTCGGTTCAGACTTGGGTGGAAAATGTTTATCGCCTGTTCACCGATCGTAATTTTGCCATTATGAATAAAGAAGGCAAGAAAATCGGTTACGCTCGTTCCGTGTGGGCGATGATCAGTTTGAATACTCGTAAACCGGCTGACCTGTTGGCATTGCACGGGGGAAGCATTATAGACTATGTATGCGATGAGCCTTGTCCGATAGAGAAGCCTTCGCGTATCAAAGTGACTAATACACAGCCGTTGGCCACGCTGACTGCGAAATACAGTGATATTGATATTAACGGTCATGTGAATAGTATCCGTTACATCGAGCACATACTCGACTTGTTTCCGATCGATTTGTATAAAACCAAGCGCATTCGTCGTTTTGAGATGGCGTATGTGGCTGAAAGTTATTTTGGAGACGAACTGACTTTCTTCTGCGATGAAGCCAATGAAAATGAGTTTCACGTAGAGGTAAAGAAAAACGGCAGCGAAGTGGTTTGCCGGTCGAAAGTGATATTTGAATAAAATAGAATATAAAATCAATTAATAACGGATGGCGTAAGCCATCAAAACTAAAAACAAAAAGAAAAATGGCACAGTTGAATTTTGGCGGTACTATTGAAAATGTAGTGATCCGTGATGAATTTCCATTGGAGAAAGCTCGTGAAGTATTGAAAAATGAAACAATCGCTGTAATCGGTTACGGCGTTCAGGGTCCCGGACAAGCATTGAATTTGCGTGATAATGGTTTTAATGTAATCGTTGGTCAGCGTCAGGGAAAGACATACGATAAAGCAGTAGCTGACGGATGGGTTCCGGGTGAAACTTTGTTCGGAATCGAAGAAGCTTGCGAAAAAGGCACAATCATCATGTGTCTGTTGTCTGATGCGGCTGTTATGTCTGTATGGCCGACAATGAAACCTTACCTGACTGCCGGAAAGGCTCTTTATTTCTCTCATGGTTTTGCTATTACTTGGCATGATCGTACAGGGGTGGTTCCTCCTGCTGATATTGATGTTATCATGGTTGCTCCTAAGGGTTCGGGTACTTCATTGCGTACCATGTTCCTCGAAGGTCGTGGTTTGAACTCTTCTTACGCTATCTATCAGGACGCTACGGGTAAAGCTTACGATAGAACAATTGCTTTGGGTATCGGTATCGGTTCAGGGTATCTGTTTGAAACAACTTTCCAACGTGAAGCAACTTCCGACCTGACAGGTGAACGCGGTTCGTTGATGGGTGCTATTCAAGGTCTGTTGTTGGCACAGTATGAGGTGTTGCGTGAAAACGGTCATTCACCTTCCGAAGCTTTCAATGAAACGGTAGAGGAACTGACTCAGTCGTTAATGCCGTTGTTTGCAAAGAACGGTATGGACTGGATGTATGCAAACTGTTCTACTACTGCTCAACGCGGTGCTCTTGACTGGATGGGCCCGTTCCACGACGCTATCAAACCGGTAGTTGAAAAACTGTATCACAGTGTGAAGACCGGTAACGAAGCGCAAATTTCTATTGACAGTAACTCACAGCCGAATTATCGTGAGAAACTGAATGAAGAACTCCGCCAGTTGCGTGAAAGCGAAATGTGGCAAACTGCTGTTACTGTACGCAAACTTCGTCCGGAGAACAATTGATTTGATAGGATTATACAAGTTTGATACAAAAGGGGAGAGGTTAGCTTTCCCCTTTTATTTTGCTGAAAAGTCTTTCCTAAATTAGTGCTAAGGGGCACTTTTAATCAGATCTTCTAAAAATTATCAATGGAAAGGATGAAATATATATTTATTCTTCTGAAGCTGGCGTTCCGGTCTTAAGGTACACAGTTTACTACTTGGTGGAAGTAGTAATAAAAATATTGTTTGTTTTGTTTGTGTTAAAAAAAACGGAGTTCGGTTTCGTGAGAAAGGGGACTCCATAAAAGGAGGATTATTTTAATCCTCCTTTTTTATGAATGCCATAAGTCTTTTGTAAAAAGGATGTTTGGTAAGTGTGGCGGCTTCTCCCAAAATCACCAGTTTCATGCGTGCTCGTGTGATCGCTACATTCATTCGTCTTAAATCATTCAGAAATCCGATTTGCCCTTCCTCGTTGGCGCGGACGAGACTGATAAAAACGACATCCCGTTCCTGTCCTTGAAAACCGTCCACTGTATTAACTGTGATGAGGCTTCGGAGAGGGCGCAAGAAACTGCTTCCTTTAATTTTGCTTCTCAAATATTGCACTTGTGCTTTGTAGGGTGAAATCAGTCCGAAATCAATCCTTTCCTCTAAAATCCGTTCCTTTCCGATCCGGTTGATATAGGCTTCCAACTCCTCCAGGAGCAGATTAGCCTCCTGCTTGTTGATGCGTCCGAAACTTTCGCCTACAAATTCCTCGTGAAATTCCATTTCAGAAGTGTCAATCCAACTCATGGGGCTGTCGAAATCAAGGATTCCCCGATAACGTACCTCCGGGGCAGCCTCCAGTTCTCCCTGATAAAACCAGTCGGAAGGGAACTGCATGATAGCTTCGTTCATTCTATATTGCACTTTCAGCAACGAGACAGAGGATGGTTTTTGCCGAACCACCTTCTCCATTAATGTATATTCCAATCCTTCACGAGCAGCTTCTATACATTTTATGGTAGGCGGAAGCTGGCAATGATCTCCGGCGAGAACCACCCGGTCTGCTTTTCGGATAGCTATCCAGCAGGCTGCTTCGAGTGCTTGCGCAGCTTCGTCAATAAATAAAGTCGGGAAACGGCGGCCATTGAGCAGGCGATGGTTGCTACTGACTAAGGTTGAGGCAATCACGCGGGCACTGTCGAAGAGGTCGGCGTTAATTTGAATCTCAAGTTCGGTAGCACGGTCGCGTAGACGGCTCATACGACTGCGCATCCCTTCCCGTTCCTCGTAACTTCCCCGCCGCATTCGTCCTCCCATTTCGCGGATGGACTTGCGGATTCCCCAAAGTTCCGGATATGCCGGATGGCTCTCAAACCGGCGTTCGTAGGTAAAGGATAACATTTTGTCATTTACACGGGTAGGATTTCCAATGCGGAGCACCGGAACACCCCGATCTACAAGTTTCTCGCAAATCCAGTCGACGGCAGTATTACTTTGAGCGCACACCATCACTTGTGGTTCGCGGTGCAGTGTCTCATAAATCGCTTCGACAAGTGTTGTTGTCTTTCCCGTTCCCGGAGGACCGTGCACAATAGAGACATCACGTGCGCAAAGCACTTTATTGACAGCCGTCTCCTGCGTACTGTTCAACCAAGGAAAACGTACGGGGTATAATTCGCGAAATCCAGGCTTTAGCGTTCCCAGCAACGTGTCGCGCAGTTCGGCAAGGCGATTGCCTTTGGCACGGATCACGTCCTCCAGCGCTTCAAACATAGCGCGATAGGAAGTCTCATCAAAGTAAAGCTGTACGCCCAGCACACCGTCAGTTTGCAGTTCCATCAATGCCCCTGCTCCGGGGAGCACGACTACCATTCGTTCTTCGTCTGCATAACTGACGGTTGCGGTGAAATTCAGATATTTCACTTTTCCGTCGAATGACTGGTGGAAAAAGGAAACGGGACGGCCGAATTCAAAAGAGTGTTCTATCTCTTTATTTTCGCTTCTTGTAATATCTACAACAAATTGATTCAGAGAGTTATAGTAACTTCGGCCGAGAGAGACAGGATACCAGCAAAGACCGCGTTTCACTTTTCGGGCAATACCCATCGTTTCAGTCTGCCGTTTGAATTCCTCTTTCTCATATTCGTACTCCATCCGTAAGAGGAGTTGTTGTTGCTGAAGGTCGGCTATCGGATTTTTCGGATTATTATTCATAATAGGCGCAAAGGTAACAATTCTTCTTCCCGAGACGAAAATTTATTTCATTTTGTTAAACATTACTCGAACGTCATTCGTTATTTTAATAGATAGACTAAAAAAACAAAAAGTGATATGGTATACGATGCAACTATGTTAGAAGCTTTCTACCCTGCTTATAAAGGAAAGGTAGAACACGTACGGGCTATATTGAAACGTCCTTTGACGTTGGCCGAGAAAATTCTGTATGCCCATTTGTATGATGTGGCTGATGTGAAAGATTACCAAAGAGGGGAAGATTATGTAAATTTTCGTCCCGACCGTGTTGCGATGCAGGATGCGACAGCCCAGATGGCTCTGCTTCAATTTATGAATGCGGGCAAAGATCAAGTTGCTGTGCCTTCTACGGTGCATTGTGACCATTTGATACAAGCGTATAAAGGTGCAAAAGAAGATATTGCCACTGCAAGGCTGACCAATGAAGAAGTGTACGATTTCCTTCGTGACGTATCTTCCCGCTACGGAATCGGTTTCTGGAAACCGGGAGCCGGAATTATCCATCAGGTTGTACTTGAGAACTATGCTTTTCCTGGCGGAATGATGGTAGGAACCGACTCGCACACGCCAAATGCGGGTGGACTGGGTATGGTTGCTATCGGGGTTGGCGGTGCGGATGCGGTGGATGTCATGACCGGCATGGAGTGGGAACTCAAAATGCCGAAAATCATCGGTGTCCGCCTGACCGGAAAACTGAACGGCTGGGCTTCTCCGAAAGATGTGATTTTGAAACTTGCCGGAATTCTTACCGTAAAAGGGGGAACGAACGCCATTATCGAATACTTTGGTCCAGGAACCGAATCGCTCTCGGCTACCGGGAAGGCGACCATTTGTAACATGGGGGCCGAAGTGGGGGCTACCACCTCATTGTTCCCGTTTGACGAGCGTATGGCCACCTATTTGAAAGCTACCGGAAGAGAGCGGGTGGTTGAACTGGCAGAGACCGTTGCCGCCGACCTTCGTGCTGACGATGAAGTGGCTGAGGAACCGACTAAGTATTATGACCGCGTCATTGAAATAGACCTGTCTGAACTCGAGCCTTATATAAACGGTCCTTTTACACCGGACGCTGCTACTCCTATTTCCAAGTTTGCGGAGAAGGTGTTGTTGAACGGTTACCCGCGTAAGATGGAAGTGGGATTGATCGGTTCGTGTACCAATTCGTCCTATCAGGATTTGAGCCGTGCCGCTTCTCTGGCGAAGCAGGTTGCCGAAAAGAACCTGAGTGTAGCCGCTCCGTTGATTGTGAATCCGGGTTCCGAGCAGATTCGTGCCACTGCCGAGAGGGATGGAATGATAGAAGCTTTTGAACAGATAGGAGCTACAATTATGGCAAACGCCTGTGGTCCTTGTATTGGGCAGTGGAAACGTGAGACGGATGATCCGACGCGGAAAAATTCAATTGTCACTTCCTTCAACCGTAACTTTGCCAAACGTGCCGACGGCAATCCGAATACATACGCTTTTGTTGCTTCTCCGGAACTGACGATGGCACTGACAATTGCGGGTGACCTCTGTTTCAATCCTTTGAAAGACAGACTGGTGAATCATGAGGGCGAGAAAGTGAAGCTGTCCGAACCGGTGGGAGATGAACTTCCTTTGAACGGCTTTGCGCAAGGAAACGAGGGTTACGTTGCTCCTCATGGAGGAGAGACGGAAATCAGGGTGAAGCCGGATTCACAACGCTTGCAACTGTTGGCTCCTTTCCCAGCTTGGGATGGTCAAGATTTATTAAATATGCCTTTATTGATCAAAGCGCAAGGCAAATGTACTACTGATCATATTTCGATGGCAGGTCCGTGGCTCCGTTTCCGGGGACATCTGGAAAATATTTCGGATAACATGTTGATGGGAGCTGTCAATGCCTTCAACGGTGAGACGAACAAGGTTTGGAACCGTTCTACCAACACTTACGGAACTGTTTCCGGTACGGCAAAAATGTATAAGTCCGAAGGAGTGCCGTCTATTGTCGTGGCCGAAGAAAATTACGGTGAAGGCTCCAGTCGTGAACATGCGGCTATGGAACCGCGTTTTCTGAATGTACGTGTCATTCTCGCCAAGAGTTTTGCCCGTATTCATGAAACGAATCTGAAGAAACAGGGTATGCTTGCCCTCACTTTTGTAGACAAAGCCGATTATGATAAAATTCGTGAACACGACCTTTTGTCCGTGCTTGGTTTGGTGGACTTCGCTCCGGGACGCAACCTGACTGTCGTTCTCCATCACGAAGACGGGACGAAAGAGAGCTTTGAAGTGCAACACACTTATAATGAACAGCAGATAGCTTGGTTTCGTGCCGGTTCTGCCTTGAATGCCAGATAATTTAAAAAAGACAAGAAAAATAAAAATCATGAGCAAAATAATTATGCAAGCAGATGGTACGCTGTCAGTGCCCGATGTGCCTACCGTACCTTATATTACCGGTGATGGAGTGGGAGCGGAAGTTACTCCCTCCATGCAAGCCGTAGTCAATGCGGCTGTTCAGAAAGCGTACGGTGGCAAACGCCGTATCGAGTGGAAAGAAGTGTTGGCGGGAGAACGTGCCTTTAATGCGACAGGTTCTTGGCTACCGGAGGAAACGATGAAGGCATTTCAGGAGTATCTGATTGGTATTAAAGGTCCGTTGACGACGCCTGTCGGAGGCGGTATCCGTTCGTTGAATGTGGCGTTGCGCCAGACGCTTGATTTATACGTCTGTCTTCGTCCCGTCCGTTGGTATCCGGGAGTACAGTCGCCGGTAAAAGCACCCGAAAAAGTAAATATGTGCGTGTTCCGTGAAAATACAGAAGACATTTATGCAGGTATTGAATGGGAAGCAGGCACTCCGGAAGCGGAAAAGTTCTATAAATTCCTGAAAGACGAGATGGGTGTGACAAAGGTACGTTTCCCGGAGAGCTCCTCTTTCGGTGTGAAACCGGTTTCGCGGGAAGGTACGGAGCGTCTCGTGCGTGCTGCTTGCCAATACGCGTTAGACCATCATCTGCCCTCCGTCACGTTGGTTCACAAGGGAAATATAATGAAGTTCACCGAAGGCGGCTTCAAGAAATGGGGCTACGAATTGGCGCAGCGTGAATTTGCCGACGCGTTGGCAGACGGACGATTGGTGATTAAGGATTGCATTGCCGACGCTTTCCTGCAAAATACGCTTCTGAGCCCTGAAGATTACTCGGTCATAGCCACTCTGAACCTTAATGGAGACTACGTTTCCGACCAATTGGCGGCAATGGTGGGTGGTATCGGGATTGCTCCCGGAGCCAACATCAATTATAAAACGGGGCATGCCATCTTTGAAGCCACGCATGGAACAGCGCCTACCATTGCGGGCAAAGATGTGGTGAATCCTTGCTCTATCATACTTTCGGCAGTCATGATGCTTGAGTATTTGGGTTGGAAAGAAGCGGCAACTCTTATCGAGAAAGCTTTGGAACAGAGTTTCTTGGATGCGCATGCCACCCATGACCTCGCTCGTTTCATGCCGAATGGAACCTCCCTCTCCACTTCCGCTTTCACCCGTGAAATCGTGGAAAGAATAGAAAAATAGAAGTAACGAATAAAGACAAAGAAAATGAAGAAAGAGTACTTGATTTACAAGCTTTCCGAAGAGATGAAGGAAGCTACCCGGATTGACAATGAATTGTTCCCCAAATTTGACGTGAAGCGCGGACTGCGTAACGAAGACGGCACAGGAGTGCTGGTAGGCCTGACTAAAATCGGTAACGTGGTTGGTTACGAACGTGTTCCGGGAGGCGGATTGAAGCCTATACCGGGAAAATTGTTCTATCGCGGTTATGACGTGGAAGATATTTCTCATGCCATTATCAAGGAGAAACGTTTCGGCTTTGAGGAAGTGGCCTACTTGCTGCTTTCGGGACGCTTGCCGGACAAGGAAGAACTGCTTTCTTTCCGTGAACTGATTAACGACAACATGCCGTTGGAGCAGAAGACGAAAATGAATATTATTGAGTTGGAGGGAAGCAATATTATGAATATTTTGTCGCGCAGCGTGCTCGAGATGTATCGTTTTGATGCGAATGCGGACGATACCTCCAGAGACAACCTGATGCGCCAAAGTATTGAGCTGATTTCGAAGTTTCCCACTATCATTGCATACGCCTATAATATGCTTCGTCATGCTACTTTCGGGCGTTCTCTGCATATCCGCCATCCGCAGGAAAAGCTTTCTATTGCCGAAAATTTCTTATATATGCTGAAGAAGGACTATACCGAATTGGATGCTCGCACACTCGACTTGTTATTGATTCTTCAGGCAGAGCACGGTGGAGGTAACAACTCTACCTTTACGGTCCGTGTCACTTCCTCTACCGGAACGGATACCTACTCGGCCATCGCTGCCGGTATCGGTTCGTTGAAAGGTCCGCTTCATGGAGGAGCGAATATCCAGGTGGCGGATATGTTCCATCACTTGAAAGAAAATATCAAAGATTGGACGAATGTGGATGAAATAGATACTTATTTCACTCGTATGTTGAACAAGGAAGTGTACAATAAAACCGGACTTATCTATGGTATCGGTCATGCTGTCTACACCATTTCCGATCCACGTGCACTTCTGCTGAAGGAACTTGCCCGTGACCTTGCCCGTGAGAAGGGCAGAGAGAGTGAGTTTGCTTTCCTCGAACTGCTGGAAGAACGTGCTATCGCTACTTTCGGACGTGTGAAGAACAATGGAAAGACAGTATCCAGCAATATTGATTTCTATTCCGGTTTTGTGTACGAAATGATCGGACTGCCGCAGGAAATTTTCACTCCTTTGTTCGCAATGGCTCGTATTGTCGGCTGGTGTGCACACCGTAATGAGGAGCTGACCTTTGACGGAAAACGTATTATTCGTCCTGCTTATAAGAACGTTCTTGAGGAACTGGCCTATGTTCCGATCAAGAAACGCTGATCCGCATCAATCCTTTTTCTATATAATGTAAAATGTTCCCCGAATAGATATTGAGTCTCAATTCTGTTCGGGGAAAGTCTTATAGAACTGGAAATAATAACATAATTAACATTTCGAATAGCTCCCTCGTCTCCTCTTATGGAGAAAAGAGCGTTCTTGGTGTCAAGGAAAGGCGGTTTCTGCCTACCAAGAAAGGCGTTTTAACACGATGTTAAAACGCCTTTTCTCTATTTGATGACTTTCCCTTTGTATACTGGTGTAAATCAGTGAATTATGTGTAATCGTTGCCCGCGAGTCCTTCTATGGTAAATTCTTGAATCCAAAGTGTAGTTGTTATTTGGGTAAGTTTAATATTTAAAAGACATTTTGTGTGGCTATTACTTTCATTTTTGCTATTTTTGTGCATTACAAAAGAACTTCAATATGAATTTAGCAGCTTTTAATCTGTTTTTGGGTGTAATGAGCTTGATTGCCCTGATTGTTTTTGTCGCTCTCTACTTCGTGAAAGCAGGATACGGAATCTTCCGCACGTCTTCGTGGGGAGCGGCTATTTCAAACAAACTGGCTTGGATACTGATGGAAGCTCCGGTCTTCCTCGTGATGTGCGTGATGTGGATGTATTCGGAGCGCCGCTTTGAGCCGGTGATATTGACCTTCTTTTTATTCTTCCAACTGCATTATTTTCAACGGGCTTTCATTTTCCCTTTGTTATTGAAAGGAAAAAGTAAAATGCCGTTGGCCATCATGTCAATGGGAATCCTTTTCAATCTGTTGAATGGATATATGCAAGGAGAATGGATTTTCTACCTTGCCCCCGCAACGATGTACCAGTCCGATTGGTTCACCTCCCCGTACTTTATAATAGGTACTTTGCTGTTTTTTACGGGTATGCTGGTGAACTGGTCGTCCGATTATATCATCCGCCATTTGCGTAAACCGGGAGACACACGGCATTATCTGCCACAGAAAGGTATGTACCGTTATGTGACTTCCGCCAATTATTTCGGTGAAATCGTAGAATGGGCAGGCTGGGCAATTCTTACCTGTTCGCTTTCCGGACTTGTTTTCCTTTGGTGGACGATTGCAAACCTCGTTCCGCGAGCCGACGCCATCTGGAAACGTTATCGCGAGGAATTCGGCGACGCGGTAGGCACACGGAAGCGGGTATTTCCTTTTCTCTACTAGGAGATTTTTTATCACGAATTGAATTAAGAATTGAATTAAGACTTGAATAAATATAAACTACTATGAAATCTAAACTTTTCACTCCGGTCACTTTCGGCCCTTTGACGTTGCGGAACAGGACGATACGTTCGGCAGCGTTTGAAAGTATGTGTCCGGGCAATACTCCCTCGCAGATGCTATTGGATTACCACCGCTCGGTTGCTGCGGGAGGAGTGGGGATGACGACCGTAGCTTATGCCGCCGTGACGCAAAGCGGGCTCTCTTTCGATCGTCAGCTATGGATGCGTCCGTCCATAATTTCCCGTTTGAATGAATTGACAAAAGCCGTGCACGACGAGGGTGCTGCGGTAGGTATCCAGATAGGGCATTGCGGAAATATGTCCCACAAAAAGATTTGCGGTGTCACGCCCATATCCGCTTCTTCAGGTTTTAACCTCTATTCGCCTACGTTTGTGCGTGGAATGGAACGGGAAGAACTTCCGGAAATGGCACAGGCTTACGGAAACGCTGTCAACTTGGCACGGGAAGCGGGATTTGATGCGGTGGAAGTGCACGCCGGACACGGTTATTTAATCAGCCAATTCCTTTCACCTTACACCAACCATCGCAAAGACGAGTTCGGAGGCTCGCTGGAGAACCGGATGCGTTTTATGGATCTGGTGATGGAAGAGGTGATGAAAGCGGCGGGCAATGACATGGCGGTGATTGTCAAAATGAATATGCGCGACGGTTTCAAAGGCGGAATGGAAATAGACGAATCCATTCAGGTGGCGAAACGGCTTCTGGAGCTGGGTGCTCACGGACTGGTGCTGAGTGGAGGCTTTGTCAGCAAAGCCCCGATGTATGTGATGCGGGGAGCGATGCCGATTCGCTCGATGGCGCACTATATGGACTGTTGGTGGCTGAAATACGGTGTCCGGATGTTCGGAAAATGGATGATTCCGTCCGTGCCTTTTGAGGAGGCTTATTTCCTGAAAGACGCCTTAAAGTTCCGGGAAGCTCTTCCGGAAGCTCCCTTGATTTATGTTGGCGGACTCGTTGCCCGTCAGAAGATAGATGAAGTGCTCGATGCGGGCTTTGAAGCTGTACAGATGGGACGTGCCTTACTCAACGAACCTGGATTTGTGAACCGGATGAAGCAGGAGGAGCAGGCCCGTTGCAACTGTGGACACAGTAATTACTGCATAGGCCGTATGTATTCGATAGAAATGGCCTGCCATCAACATTTAAAAGAAACGTTACCTCCTTGTCTGCAAAAGGAGATTGAAAAATTGGAAAAGAAATGAATGATATAAAATGGGCTATCATTACCGGTGCGGACGGAGGGATGGGGACGGAAATCACACGTGCCGTTGCCAAAGCTGGTTATCAGGTAATAATGGCTTGTTACAACCCCCAAAAGGCGGAGACTGTCCGCGCTTGTTTGATTGAAGAAACCGGAAACCCGAATCTGGAAGTTATGGCTCTTGATTTGGCTTCCATGCAATCCGTAGCTTCTTTTGCCGACCGGATATTAGAACGTAACCTTCCTGTTTCTCTGCTGATGAATAATGCGGGAACGATGGAAACGGGACTTCATATTACCGTAGATGGGTTTGAACGAACGGTTAGCGTGAATTATGTAGGACCTTATCTGCTTACCCGGAAACTGATTCCTGCGATGGTGCGCGGTGCGCGAATTGTAAACATGGTGTCTTGCACTTATGCGATCGGGCGTATTGAACTTCCCGATTTCTTTCACAGAGGCAAGGTCGGAGAATTTTGGAGAATTCCCGTTTACAGCAATACGAAACTGGCTTTATTGTTGTTTACCATTGAACTGTCCAAGCTACTCCGTGATAAAGGAATTACCGTCAATGCTGCCGATCCGGGCATTGTCTCTACTAATATTATTACTATGCATAAGTGGTTTGACCCGCTGACGGACATTTTTTTCCGGCCTTTTATTCGCAAGCCCGCACAAGGGGCTTCCACCGCTATCGGTTTGTTGTTGGATGAAAAAGAAGCCGGAGTGACGGGGCAACTGTATGCTAGTAATCGTCGGAAAGAATTATCGGATAAATACGTTCATCACGTGCAGAGGGAGCTACTGTGGGAAGTTACGGAACGTTCGTTGGCACGATGGATTTCTTCCTAAAAGGAAAAAAGGAAAAAAGGAAAAAAGGAAACGCGGATTAACGCGGATTTGCGCAAAGAAAGATCAAATTCTATTTGCGTTATCCGCGTTAATCCGCGTTTTATTTATTATTCCGAACCTTAGATAGAAAGCTCTTTCAATACATTCACAAGATCTTTTTTTATCGGCTTGTCATTTTTAATCGCTTTGCTGAACGGTACGTAAACAATTTCGTCATGTTCGATACCGATCATTACGTTACGTTGGTCTTCCATGATAGCGTCGATAGCGGCAGCCCCAAGTCGGCTTGCCAAAATACGGTCGTGGGCAGTCGGGCTACCTCCGCGTTGCAAGTGTCCCAAAATCGTTACACGTACGTCGTATTGCGGGTATTCGTTCTTTACACGTTCGGCATAGTGCATCGCTCCTCCGGTCAGTTCGCTTTCCGCCACTAGTACGATACTACTATTCTTCGATTTGCGGAATCCGTTCTTGATAAACTCTTCCAATTGGTCGACTTCCGTACTGAACTCCGGAATGATGGCGGCTTCGGCTCCCGAAGCGATTGCTCCGTTCAGCGCAAGGAAACCTGCGTCTCGTCCCATTACTTCGACGAAGAACAAACGTTCGTGCGAGGTTGCCGTGTCGCGAATTTTATCCACAGCGTCCAGAATCGTATTCAATGCCGTGTCATATCCGATAGTGGTATCCGTGCCATAAAGGTCGTTGTCGATTGTTCCCGGAAGTCCGATACAAGGAATATCAAACTCCTGTGCAAAAATGCGGGCCCCCGTCAACGAGCCGTCTCCACCGATGACTACCAAAGCGTCAATACCTTCTTTTTTCATGTTATCGTAGGCTAGTTGACGTCCTTCCGGAGTGGTAAACTCCTTGCAGCGCGCTGTTTTCAGGATAGTACCGCCCAGTTGGATGATATTACTTACGTTCTGACTTTTGAACTCTTTGATTTCGCCTGTCACAAGGCCCTTGTACCCTCTGTATATACCTTTAACTTGCAATCCGTTGTAGATAGCCGCACGTGTCACCGCACGTATAGCTGCGTTCATTCCGGGGGCGTCACCTCCGGAAGTCAAGATTCCGATACACTTAACTGTTCCCATAACACAATCTTTTCATTAATTAGTTTGACGTGGCAAATGTACAATAAAAAGTTGAAAGCAATGGTTATGAAGTTTCTTTTCGTATGAAGAAAACATTAAAAATGTTCAAATTGCAGCTATTTGCTTTCTTCTATAAGCGACTGAATGTGGCTATATATTTTTTCCATCAGCCATTTGGGAGTGGAGGTAGCTCCGCAAACCCCGATTGACTGTACATTCTGGAGTAGGGAAGGGTCTATTTCCTTCTCATTGTCAATTAAATGTGAATTGGCGTTCACTTTCAGACACTCTTCAAACAACATCTTTCCGTTTGAACTTTTCTTCCCGCTGACGAAAAATATCAGATCGTGTGTAGCCGCAAACTCCCTTAACTTGGGCATACGGTTTGCCACTTGGCGACAAATCGTATCGTAGTATTCGAATGTCGCTTCCGGTGAAATATTCTGTTTGATATACGCTACAATTTCCTGAAACTCATCCAGCGACTTGGTGGTCTGCGAGAAGAGACGGACACTTTTATTCAAGTCCAGCTTCTTTACTTCCTCTGCCTTCTCGATGACAATCGCTTTCCCGTCGGTCTGTCCCACTAGTCCCAGCACCTCCGCATGACCGTTTTTGCCATAAATCACAATCTGTTTTTCATCGTTGGCGGCGTCTTGCAGAAACTCCTGTTTGATACGTTTTTGCAAGCGTAACACCACCGGGCAAGTCGCGTCGATGATTTCTATATTATTCTCGCGGGCGATCATATAAGTTTCAGGCGGTTCTCCGTGCGCGCGGAGCAGTACTTTTGCATTCCGCAACTGCTTGAATTCCTCCCTATTGATGGTGATTAATCCCATCGTTTTAAGTCTTTCCACCTCTCGGCTGTTGTGAACGATGTCTCCGAGACAATAAAGTGTTTCGCCTTTTGCCAATTCCTCCTCTGCCTTGTTGATGGCCGTCACCACACCGAAGCAGAAGCCGGAACCTTCGTCAATCTCTACCTTAATCATAATTTGCGGTCGTTGTCTGCGGTTATTGAATGCCACTTACTTTGTTGAACTGTTCAAACAGCCATTCTTTCTGCTGCTCGATTGTCAGGTTCGTATTATCCAGCAGCAGAGCGTCCTCTGCTTTCCGCAATGGGCTGACGTCGCGATGCTGGTCGATATAATCCCGTTGTTTCACGTTCTCCAGAATCTCGTCGAAGCTGGCTTCCTGGCCTTTCGCCTTCAACTCGTCGTAACGGCGTTGGGCACGGATCTCGGGTGTGGCGGTTACGAAAATTTTCAACTCGGCTTCCGGGAAAACGGTCGTTCCGATGTCACGTCCGTCCATCACAATGCCTTTTTCCTTTCCCATTGCCTGTTGCTGCGCTACCATTTCTGTGCGTACGAAATCGAGTGCGCTGATGGGACTGACTTTAGACGACACCTCCATCGTCCGGATTCTGTTCTCCACATTTACATCGTTGAGGTACGTGTCCGGCCGTCCGGTCGCCGGATTCAGGCGGAATGAAATACGGATGTTTCTGATTTCTTTTCTCAGCTTTTCCGTGTCGATGTCGTTCCCGTCGAAAATGCCGTTTTCTATACTATATAAGGTGACCGCGCGATACATAGCTCCGCTGTCAATGTAAATGTATCCTACTTCGCGGGCAAGGTCTTTGGCCATTGTACTTTTTCCGCAAGAAGAGAAACCGTCGATTGCTATTGTTATCTTTTTCATATTCAGTTCTTCTGATTTGTCCGCCAAAGATACATTTATTTTGAAAATCAACCATGCATTTGCCGTTAAAAGGAGCCGGATAAGTCAGAAAGGATTAAAAAAGTTAAAAAGCCGGATAAAAAGACAGGAAGAGGTGGACGGTTATCTGAAAATGTACTATATTTGCCCGGAGACACATAGGAAGACACTTTTTTTATTAATCATTATATTAATTATTTTATGGAAGTTAAAAAATCACCCAAAGCAGACTTGGAAGGCAAGAAGTCTACATGGCTGCTCGTTGGTTACGTGGTAGTGTTGGCTTTCATGTTCGTGGCGTTCGAATGGACCCAGCGTGACGTGAAAATTGATACAAGCCAGGCAGTAGCTGACGTTGTGTTTGAAGAGGAAATCATTCCTATCACTGAAACCCCTGAACAAGCGACTCCACCGCCACCAGAAGCTCCGAAAGTGGCTGAATTGTTGGAAATTGTTGACGATAAAGCCGAAATTGATGAATCAACTACCATTATCAACGAAGATAATGTGGCTCCGGTAGAAGTAAAATACGTACCGGTGCAAGTTGTTGAAGAAGAGCCGGAAGAACAGACTATCTTTGAAGTTGTAGAAAACATGCCGGATTTCCCCGGCGGTCAGGCAGCTTTGATGCAATATTTGGCTAAAAACATCAAATATCCGACTATCGCTCAGGAAAACGGAACTCAAGGACGTGTTATCGTACAGTTCGTTGTCAACAAGGACGGTAGTATTGTAGACGCAAAAGTAGTACGTAGCGTTGACCCGTACTTGGACAAGGAAGCCCTCCGTGTGATTAACACCATGCCGAAGTGGAAACCAGGTATGCAGCGCGGAAAACCGGTACGTGTTAAATTTACAGTTCCTGTAATGTTCAGATTGCAGTAATTTGTAACACAATAATTGGGGAGGCTGCTTTCGGCAGCCTCTTTTCATTCATTAAATATTTTCTCCATCCTCATGTATACAGCTTCTCAACTACTTGATAAAATAAATAAATATATTGCAGATATCCAATTTACCCGGACACCGAAAGGACTTTATGAACCGGTCGAATATACTCTTTCTCTGGGTGGGAAGCGGATACGCCCCGTATTAATGTTGATGGCGTACAATTTGTATCGGGAGGATGTTGCTTCTATCTATGAACCGGCTGCTGCTATCGAAGTGTACCACAACCACACGTTGTTGCATGATGATTTGATGGACCGTTCGGATATGCGTAGGGGAAAACCGACCGTGCACAAAGTCTGGAATGATAACACGGCTGTGCTGTCGGGAGACGCTATGCTGATTCTGGCATTCCGCTATATGACGGCTTGCCCGGCAGAACACTTGAAAGAGGTGATGGACCTGTTCAGCCTGACTATGCTTGAGATTTGCGAGGGACAGCAGCTGGACATGGAATTTGAATCCCGTGGTGATGTGACGGAAGATGAGTATATTGAAATGATCCGCCTGAAAACAGCAGTGCTGCTTGCGGGCAGTCTTAAGATTGGCGCTATCTTGGCGGGGGCGACTGCCGAAGATGCGGAAAATCTATATAAATTCGGAATGCAGATAGGCGTTGCATTCCAGTTGCAAGATGACCTGTTGGACGTTTATGGAGATCCGGAAGTGTTCGGAAAGAAAATAGGCGGAGACATCCTGTGCAACAAAAAAACATATATGCTCATCAAGGCATTGGATCGTGCGGATGCGAAACAGAGGGAGGAACTGAACCGTTGGCTGGATGCGGAAACTTGTCAGCCGGCCGAGAAAATAAAAGCGGTGACTGAACTGTATAACCAACTGGACATTCGCAGTGTCTGCGAAAACAAAATGCGCGGCTATTACACGCTTGCCATGGAAAGCCTTGCCGCAGTGGGAGTGGCTGAGGAAAGAAAAAAAGAACTGAAGAACCTGGTGAAATTGTTAATGTACCGTGAAATGTAGCTAAGTTCTTGAAGCATGCCTTATAGACGATTACCAAATACAGATCAAGCGAGAGTTCGGGCGCTGAAAGCGGCGGTCGAAAAAGGGGATGTATATGATGTACGCGATTTGGCTATTTCATTAAAGACGCTGTTCGAGGCACGTAACTTCCTGCAGAGGTTCGAGGCTGCGCAAATTTACTATACGCAATGTTACGAGAATCAGTCTCGGGCTAGTCGCAAGCACCAGGCAAATGTGAAAACCGCCCGGTTGTATATTTCTCATTTTATCCAAGTGCTCAATTTGGCTGTGCTTCGTGACGAGATAAAAGCGGTACACAAAAAACTGTACGATTTGCCCGATGCCAATGTCGTGCCCGATCTGTTGAGTGAGGCTTCGTTGGTGGAGTGGGGGAAGAAAATCATCGAAGGCGAGCAACGCCGGACAGGACAGGGCGGTATACCTATTTATAACCCGACCATTGCACGTGTAAAAGTGCATTACGATATTTTTCTGGACAGTTATGAACGGCAAAAGAATTATCAGGCATTGACCAACCGTAGTCTTGATGAGCTGTCCTCTATGCGTGAGCGTGCCGATGAACTGATTCTGGATATCTGGAATCAGGTAGAAGCGAAATATCAAGACGTTACTCCAAACGAGGATCGTTTGGATAAGTGCCGTGATTATGGACTGATATATTATTACCGTTCCAGCGAGAAAGTAAAAGAAGAAAATTAGTTATCATGTTGATAGACACCCATTCACACCTTTTCTTAGAAGAATTTGCCGAAGACTTGCCGCAAGTTATGGAGCGTGCGCGCAATGCCGGTGTCTCGTCTATTTTTATGCCCAATATTGACAGTACGACGATTGACGCTTTATTATCCGTTTGTGCGAAATATCCGGATCTTTGTTATCCGATGATTGGATTGCACCCTACTTCGGTGAATGAAACATATGAGCAGGAATTGGCAATTGTACGTGAACGTTTGTCGGCTCCCAATTATTTTGTGGCTATCGGTGAGATCGGTCTGGATCTCTATTGGGACCGGACTTTTCTGAAAGAACAGCTTTTGGTCTTTGAAAGACAGATCGAATGGGCGCTTGAATATGAATTGCCGGTTGTTATTCATACGAGAGAAGCATTTGATTATATATATAAGGTAATGGAACCCTATAAGAAAACCGCATTAAGAGGGATTTTCCATAGCTTTACCGGAACGCCGGAAGAAGCGGCTAGACTGCTGGAGTTCGATGGTTTCATGCTGGGCATTAACGGAGTGGTCACTTTCAAAAAGTCGACGTTGCCGGAAACCCTGTTGACCGTTCCTTTGGAGCGTATTGTGCTCGAAACCGACTCTCCTTATTTGACCCCCGTTCCGAATCGCGGGAAGAGAAATGAAAGCGCCAACGTGAAAGATACCCTTGCCAAAGTAGCGGAAATTTATCAGAAGAGCCTTGAACACGTGGCTCAGGTCACTTCTGAAAATGCGCTAAAAGTGTTCGGATTCCGCAAATAAGGCACGAAAGGTTTTAAATTATATTAATTTACAGTATTTATTCGAGATAAAAAAGGGATAATGCTTCAAGAAAAGAAAAAAAAGGATACATTTGTAGCTGAAAATACAGAAAACCCATAGGGAGAGGTGCTCGAGTGGTTGAAGAGGCACGCCTGGAAAGCGTGTATACGCCAAAAGTGTATCCGGGGTTCGAATCCCCGTCTCTCCGCAGAATTTGAATGTGAAACGAGAAGTGAAAACAATAATAATAATCAATTAATTAATCTTAAAAATTAGACACACAATGAAAAAGTTATTCGCAATTGTTGCTGTGATTGGGGCCTTGACATTTGGCTCAACTCAACTTGCTCAGGCTCAAGACGCTCCTGCAGCAGAACAAACTGAACAACAAGCTGTTGCTCCTGCTGCTGAAGCTACAACTGCTGCTGCTCCTGCTGCAGAAGAAGGTGGTATTCACAAGGAAATCAAAGTTAAATTCATCGAAGGTACTGCATCTTTCATGAGTTTGGTAGCTATCGCTTTGGTGATTGGTTTGGCTTTCTGTATCGAACGTATCATCTATTTGAGCTTGGCTGAAATCAACACAAAAAAATTCATGGCATCTATCGAAGCTGCTTTGGAAAAAGGTGACGTTGAAGCTGCAAAAGACATTGCTCGTAACACTAGAGGTCCTGTTGCTTCTATCTACTACCAAGGTTTGATGAGAATCGATCAAGGTATTGACGTAGTTGAGAAGTCAGTTGTATCTTACGGTGGTGTACAGGCTGGTTACCTTGAAAAAGGATGTTCTTGGATCACACTGTTTATCGCAATGGCTCCGTCACTCGGATTCTTGGGTACTGTAATCGGTATGGTGCAGGCATTTGATAAAATCCAGCAGGTAGGTGATATCTCTCCGACAGTTGTTGCAGGTGGTATGAAAGTGGCCTTGATTACAACAATCTTCGGTTTGATCGTAGCATTGATCCTTCAGGTATTCTACAACTACGTACTTTCTAAGATTGAAGCTCTTACAAGTGAAATGGAAGATTCTTCTATCTCTTTGCTTGACATGGTGATCAAATATAACCTGAAATATAAAAAATAATTCGAAATGAGTAAGTTAACATATAGAATATCGTATTACGCATTGTATGCGATGTTTGCTATTATCCTGATCGTGATGGGGCTCTTCTTCTTCGGAGGAGACGCTACTGGAGCGGCAGTGATCCCGGGAGTAGATCCCGAAATGTGGCAACCGGCCCAGACAGATGCCTTACTCTATTTGATGTATGCTTTGTTTGGTATTGCTATTGCCGCTACTTTAGTTGCCGCAGTATTCCAATTTGGTGCAGCTTTGAAAGACAGCCCGGCAGCCGCTATTAAGTCTTTGCTTGGTCTGGTTCTTTTGGTTGTTGTTTTAGTTGTAGCTTGGGCTATGGGTGACGGTACACCTATGCAGATTCCGGGTTATGATGGTACTGACAACGTTCCTTTCTGGTTGAAGCTGACTGATATGTTCCTTTATTCTATTTACATCCTGTTGTTTGTAACAATTGTTGCAATCATTGCAAGTGGTATAAAGAAAAAATTATCATAATCAATTGAGAGTACTCAATTAAAAAGTAATTACAATGGCAAAAGGAAAAAGAAAAGTTCCTGATATTAACTCAAGTTCTACGGCGGATATCGCTTTCTTGTTGCTGATCTTCTTCTTGATTACAACATCAATGGATACGGACCGTGGTTTGGCAAGACTTTTGCCTCCACCTCCCGAAGATGAGAAGAACGAGAATACGGATAAAATCAAAGAACGTAACATCTTGCAGGTGTATCTGAATAAGGATGATGCTTTGATGTGCGGAAATGATTATATCGGTGTTGATCAGTTGAGACAAAAGGCCAAAGAATTTATCGCTAACGTTGCTAACGCAGAAAATATGCCTGAAAAAACACAGAAGAATGTAGAGTTCTTCGGCACATGCATGGTTAACGACAAGCACGTAATTTCTTTGCAGAATGACCGTGGATCTTCTTATCAGGCATATATCAGTGTGCAGAATGAATTGGTTGCTGCATACAATGAATTGAGAGATGAGTTGGCTAAAGAAAAATTTGGGGTTACTTATTCGGAACTGAATGATCTACAACAGAAAGCAGTCCGTGAGATTTATCCGCAACGTATTTCTGAGGCAGAACCTAAAAAATACGGAGAAAAAAAGAGGTAAGTAATGGGAAAATTTAATAAGACTGGTAAACGTGAAATGCCGGCATTGAATACTTCTTCGTTGCCTGACCTTATCTTTACCTTGTTGTTCTTCTTTATGATTGTAACAACAATGCGTGAGGTAACATTAAAGGTGCAGTTTACGCTTCCGCAAGGTACTGAGCTCGAAAAACTGGAGAAGAAATCATTGGTGACATTCATTTATGTAGGTGAACCTACACAAGAATACCGTGCGAAAATGGGTACTGAAAGTCGTATTCAGCTCAACGACAGCTATGCTGAAGTGGGCGAGGTGCAGGACTTCATTTTCCAGGAACGCGCTAGTATGAGTGAAGGGGACGCCGCTAAGATGACTGTGTCTCTGAAAGTAGACCAAAAGACAAAGATGGGTATTGTTACTGACGTAAAAAATGCTCTCAGAAAATCTTATGCTTTGAAGATTAACTATTCTGCTACTAAACGTGGTGAGAAATAATTAGTTAATTCTATTATATAAAGAAAAGGCTTCCAAATCATTTTGGAAGCCTTTTCTTTGTTCTGTTTTATTTCTACTTCACTCTTTTGCTCCGTAGACGACCGTGTGCAGTTTATGTTTTATATCTTCGTAGTCTTTTTCCGGATCAAGGTTGCCGTGTACCATCAGATACATTGGGAGGAAGTGATCACCGGGCTTGTAAGGAGGCTGGCGGTAGTCTTTCTTCCATAAGACAAATCCTTGACGTTGGTAGAAGCCGATACGTCTCTTTGCCATTTCTTCTACCGGACGCTCCACTTCGAGTACAATGGGGAGTTTTAAGTAGTCGCATAGATATTCCAGCGTACGTTTGCCGTACCCTCCGTTGCGCAAAGCGGGATTGGTTGCAAAGTGCTCTACGTAATAGAAGTTACCGAAGTCCCAATAGGTGATGAAGCCTATCGGCAAGTCGTCATCAAAAATAATGTTATTATGGAAATTGCCTGTCCGGTCGGTGAATTCACGTAACTGTTCTAATTGCCGGTACTCTTCCGGTGGAAAAGAATCTACCAGCAGTTCTTCCATAAATTTGTAATGTTGCAGGTCAGATGTACTGATTGGTTGAAGTCTGATCATGAGGTTCGGGTTTTAAAATTAGATAATATTTCTGTTTTACAATTTCATTCTTATCCTTACATCAAGGAACGTAGAATTCGATTATACGCCGGATGGCACGTTGGCAAACCGGACAAAATTCCTTGTATTCGTTTGTTTTCATGCGGCAATTATGGGCAGGGCGATAAATACCTTTGGCAGAGTAACCTCCACCTTCGTATACCCCGATAGGGAACTTCTCCCATTTGTTGGCAGGAGTAGGTATCGGAGTGCCTGCCGGAAGCAAATCTTCCCATTTGGAGGAAAAATTCACCCGTGTTGATATATTTTGCTCCCACGGTTCGACATCCAGTGGATAAGTATCCGTCATGGTATCGTTTTCGTAAAAATATTCATCAGCCAACCCGGCAAAACTGTGACCGAACTCATGGACTACCACTGGTTTAAACATGGGATGATGGGCGGTGGTCAGTGTGTAGGAGTTATAGATTCCTCCTCCGCCGTAGACGTCCGTGTTGGCAAGGATAATAATGTGCTCGTAGGGGATACCCGCCAAAGCGTTATGGATAGACTTTATTCGGCTGGTAGTCAGATAGCGGTCTGAATAGAAAGTGTCGAAGTGTGAGTGGACAGCCGTCTGTTTCCATTGATTCTCGCGAGGAACACTAACACCGCTATCAGTGGACGGGCTGGCTACGGCAACAATATTGAATTTGTCCTTCATTGAGCGGAACGGCTCATGCGAAAACAGGCTTTCGCAGGCACTTTCCGCATCTTGGTAAAACAGATCCATCTCTTTATCCGTATAGCCTTCAGCAAGTATGGCAACGTCAATGCAGTCTTTCTCGTTTCCGTTCCGGAGCAGATACCGGTGCGGAGTGACGTGGGACACGCCTCGTTGATGAATCAGTATATCATCCGGACGGACAAGGTGTTTGTAGCGTGCCATAACCTCTTTGCGGGGAGAATACAAAGAAATCTCCACTTCAGCAGGCTGTTTGGGAAATGGCAGGAGAAATGTATTTTCGAAGCCCTTAGCAGTCTCTTTTGCTTCGTCTGTGCTCAGCCATTCATGGAACAGTGAAGAGAAAGAAGTCTTATAAATAGTTTGTTGAGTAGCGAGATCTTTAACGATGATTTGTCCGTTGCCCTCCAATGGAAGTTCCGAAAGGTGGTGTTGCCGTCCTGCCCAAGACGGTAGTTGCGATAATTCATCCAGGTAAATATTTTGTCTTTCCGCATTTCCGGTAAAGATATAATCTACTCGTAAAGTTTTGTTCTGAAAGTAATCCGCAAAATCTTGCGCATGGCTTCCTGCAAAAGCGAAGAATAGTAGGATGGTACAGCAAATTTGTTTCATATAAATAGTATATTTATGTTTTTACAAAGGTACAAACTATTGGCGACTTATCCGCCTCCTATAAATAAAAGTAATAGTTTATAGTATTTGTTGCCGAAAAATCGCTAACTTTGCACAAAAGATTCATCGTTTTAAACAATTTGATTTGAAAATGGGACATCATCAAATAGATATTTTGGATGAGCAAATCCTGAAACTGATTGCAGGAAATGCGCGTATTCCTTTTCTTGAAGTAGCAAGAGCGTGTAGTGTTTCCGGTGCTGCCATTCATCAACGTATTCAGAAGTTGACAAATCTTGGAATCCTGAAAGGTTCAGAATATATTATTGATCCTGAGAAAGTAGGGTATGAGACTTGCGCCTACATCGGTATATATCTGAAAGATCCTGAATCTTTTGATTCGGTGACGAAGGCTTTGGAAGCTATACCTGAAGTAGTCGAGTGTCATTTCACTACCGGAAAATATGATATGTTTATCAAGATTTACGCTAAAAACAATCATCACCTGTTGAGCATTATTCATGATAAATTACAGCCGCTTGGTCTGGCTCGTACTGAAACATTAATATCTTTCCATGAAGCCATCAAGCGACAGATGCCGATAGATATAGACTTTGATGATGATGAAGATTAGTCAAATCATCTCATCAACCGATAGTGACAGATGAGATGATAAGATTGCGCTAAGCGGAAGTCAGTTATTTCCTTGTGTAATCGACAAAAGCATACGAGCAGAGATGTTTCTCGTCCGCAGGGTGAGTCTCTCTGCTTTTTTCTTGCCACACAGCCGGAGAGACCTCCGGAAAGTACACATCCGCTTCGGGAGCTGTACTGTCTATTTCCGTCAGACAAAGTTCGTCGGCGAATGGCAACGCTTGTTGATAGATACTTGCTCCTCCTATGATATATACGTGTTCATCTTCTTTGCAACTCTGCAAAGCGGCGGTGAGCGAAGGGAACACTTCCGCACCGGGACATTGCAATGCCGGATTGGAAGAGATAACTACATTTCTGCGATTCGGTAATGCACCTTTCGGAAGTGACTCAAAGGTTTTCCGTCCCATAACTATGGTATTTCCGGTAGTCAATGCCTTAAAACGTTTCAAGTCGTTGGGCAGCCAGAACAAGAGTTTATTTTGGAAACCTATTGCTCTACGGCGGTCTAGGGCGGCAATTATTGATATTTTACTCATATTGTCATACAGCTACTGCACCCGCTATGTGAGGATGCGGGTCATAATTTACTAACTCAAAGTCCTCGAATTTGAAATCGAAAATGCTTTTTACATCCAGATTGATGTTCATTTGCGGTAACGGACGAGGCTCGCGTGTAAGTTGTAGTTTCACTTGTTCCAGATGATTCAGGTATATATGAGCGTCCCCTAAAGTATGGATGAAATCTCCTGCTTTCAGTCCCGTCACTTGCGCCATCATCTGCAACAATAATGCATACGACGCGATATTGAAAGGAACACCTAGAAAAATATCGGCGCTGCGTTGATAAAGTTGCAGGCTCAATCGGCCATTCGCCACATAAAATTGGAAAAAGGCGTGGCAAGGCGGCAAGTTCATGTTGTCTAAGTCCGCTACATTCCAGGCGCTAACAATGATACGGCGTGAGTCCGGATTGTGTTTGATCGTTTCCACCGTTTCACTGATCTGGTCGATGAATCCCCCGTTGTAGTCAGGCCACGAACGCCACTGATACCCATAAATATGCCCTAAATCACCGTTTGCATCCGCCCATTCGTTCCAGATGCGTACTCCATGCTCTTGCAGATACTTCACATTGGTATCTCCTTGCAAGAACCAGAGTAATTCATATATAATTGATTTTAAATGCAATTTCTTGGTCGTCAGGCAAGGGAAACCGTCCTCAAGGTTAAAACGCATTTGATGACCGAAGACGCTGATGGTTCCGGTTCCGGTACGGTCACTTTTCTCTGTGCCTTCGGTTAATACACGATTTAATAAATCCAAATATTGTTTCATAATGAATAAATTTCAAATACTATACGTACGCTTGCGCAAAATGATATATACGTTCGCTCAAGACTATATACGCTTATGCAAAATTACAAAAATGGAGTGAATAAATTAGCAAACCATCCTACGAACTTCTTCCAGGGCGAACGCTTTTTCCAGAATTCGGGAGTCAGTTGGGTGCAATCCCGGATGTCTTCGTGAAACATCGTGTTCAGTTCGCCCGTTATCCGTTTATCAAAAATAAAAGCATTGGTTTCGTAGTCATACCGCAGGCTGCGGCTATTCAGATTGGCAGTCCCCACTGTGCAAAACAGATCATCGACCATCATGATTTTAGAGTGATGGAACCCGCCGTTATACATATAGACCGTTGCCCCTCTTTTCATCAGTTTGTGAAGTTTGTAGAGTGCAGCGTCTGGGGTAAATGGAATATCGGAAGCGGAGGAAACCATGATTGTCACATCCACCCCCCGATCAATGGTTCGGTAAAGCGCCTTTTTGATTGAAGAGGTCGGCACGAAGTAAGGATTTACGATGTGAACGTTTTTTTGTGCCGAATAAATACTCATCGCATACGCGTGGCTCAGCATTCGGCTGTTCTTTTTCGGAGTACGGTCAACGATTGCGACAATGATGTCGGTACTATCCGTCTTGTTCTCGTGGAGTGGAAAGTAGGCAGCTCCTCCTACATTTTGTTTGGTCTCTTTGTTCCAGATTGTCAGGAAGATTTCCTGTAAGTCATTGACCGCGTCTCCCTCTATGCGCATATGCATATCACGCCAGGTCCCTATTTTAGGCAGACCGTTGATATAGTAATCTGCTATATTCATGCCTCCCGTATAAGCTATTTTCCCATCAATGACAGCTATTTTCCGATGGTCGCGGTGGGCAGCGTGGTTGATATAAGGGAATGTGAACGGATCGAACTTTACAATTTCAATGCCCTGTTCACGTATTTTCTTGAGATGTTTCTTTTTCAGAGGTTTGTTGTTAGACCAGTTGCCAAAAGCATCGAACATAGCACGTACCTCAACCCCCTCTTTCACTTTCTGAGCCAGCAAGTCGAATAGGGCATTGGCGATGGAATCGTTGCGGAAGTTAAAGTATTCCAGATGAATATGATGTTTGGCTTCCCGGATAGCTTCGAATAAATCGATAAACTTTTCCCGTCCGCTTTTCAGTAACTTTACTTTATTGTTGTCGGAAATGGGTATGCCGGACTCTTCCAGAAAACGTAATACAAGTGAGTCACTTGCAAGTCCGATCGAGTCTCTGGGTTGTGTTTTTAGACTGTCTATGATGTCTGCCTGAGCGTGTAATAAAGACAGGAACAGGAATAAAATAAATATACGTAATTTCAAAACTTTTCTCTCTATTTTAGTTTTACAGTTCAACAAAGATACGACATCTATGTTTGGGCTTGTTTGAGAGAAAGGGTATATTTATTATTGTTTAACAGACGAAGTGCTTTTATAACTCTTATGCTATTGATAACTTTTATGCCATCGATGCAACTTTTCGTGTTGCCATAAATACCAGGACGACAGAGGCGATAATAATCGATTTCGGATCCAGCTCCGCAGTGCCTTGATTAATCATGCTTATGAACACTTCTCTGATTGTTCCCCAAGCAGCTTCCAAGCCGCCCATCCAAATGAAAAGCACAGCGCCCGCAACCACCACGGCAGCGTTCCAGATGCGTGCCAACCAATTGCTACGATCGGGCAAGCGATGCATGACACGGCGGCTGAAGCCATTATCAGCTATTTCCTGTTTGTTAGCCGTGAAGAAATCCTTCAAAAGCTTCTCGTCATTTTCAATTTTTGTCATAACCGTTTTGTTTTAAATACGTTGCTAACTTTTCTTTTCCACGCGACAGATGGCTTTTCACCGTCCCTGTCGGTATTCCTGTAATTCCCGCAATCTTTTCGATACTTAAATCTTCCATATAAAAAAGCGTGATGCAGGTTCTTTCTATTTCTTTAAGCGTCTTGAGCGATCGGTAGATATCCATCTTTTGACCGATGTTTTCCTGTTCGGCACTGTTGGCGGCGTCTATTTCTCTGGCGTCAAGGTCTGCTGTTTCTTTGCGGCTGCGAATATAATCATAAAATATATTGTAAGCAATTCGATACAGCCACGTGGAGAAACTGGACAAATTTCTGAAAGAAGCAATATTTGTATACGCTTTGATAAACGTGTCTTGTGCCAGGTCGTCACTCAATTCGCTGTCTCCGCAAGTCAGATTCAGGAAGAACCGCCGGACCGGTGATTGGTACTTCTTCACCAACTGGTCGAAGGCCTTAGTGTTTCTGAACACCACGACCTGCGCGACTAGCGATATATCATTGAGTTGATTCATCTTTGACTGTCATTCTCTTGATTTTCATCTTTCTTTCTACCGATGATCCACTTCCCGATTCCCATGAAAGTGATTAGCAGACCGATAGTGCCGATTGAAAATTCACCGGTAATAGCCCAGAGGAAGATGAAAAGTCCGATTCCCGTAAAGATGTTTTTGATGCCTTGCGTACGCGGATCATTCGGCTTGTCCTCCTTGAGGAAATCTTCCGGAAGCGGTTGTCCGGCAGCAAGAGCCTGTTCGACAAGGCGATAGCGGGCTTTCCGGTTCTTGTAGCGGAAGAAGAAAATGATGAATAGGATAAACACCGGAAAACCGAAGACTGCAATGATTGCGATGATAGGAATCAGAACATCCTCCATCGCATTGGATAGGCTGTACAGAACGCTATGATTACTTGTGTCCGTAGCAGTAACATTCTCTTTGGCGATAGAGTCGGTTGTGTCTGTGTCAACTACCAGAGTCGGTTCCGCCTGACTGATGGAGTCGTGGGCAACAGGATTCTGATTTTGAGCGACAGCCAGTGTGCAAGTGGTCAATACAACCATCAAAGCAAGTAGAAAATTTTTCATATAGATCGTTTTTTAATTTGTTTCTTTGTTTGTTAGACGTAGTTAATGACTTAGAAAGTTGCAAAGAGACGAAATATTTTTGATATTTGCGGAAATTAATAAATGAAAAATGGAATTACCCGCTTCTTTTGTAGACTATACCCGCTCTTTATTAGGTGAAGAAGAATATGAAAAACTGGCCGTTGCCCTGCAGCAAGAACCACCTGTCAGTATCCGCTTTAACAATGAAAAATGGAAAATGCAGGATGAAGGGTTATCTGCTGTCCATTCTCCTTTCGACCGAGTTCCTTGGTCGTCCGAAGGGGTTTATCTGGACGAACGCCTGACTTTTACATTCGATCCGTTGTTTCATGCCGGTTGTTTCTATGTTCAGGAGGCCTCCTCGATGTTTGTAGAGCAGGCATTACGCCAATACATCAAAGAACCGGCAATAATGTTGGATCTTTGCGCCGCCCCCGGTGGAAAGTCTACCCATGCCCGTAGCGTGCTGCCCGAAGGAAGCCTGCTGGTGGCTAATGAAGTCATACGAAACCGTTCACAGGTTTTGGCGGAAAATCTTGCGAAGTGGGGACATCCGGATGTGGTGGTTACTAATAATGATCCGGCGGATTTCTCGGCTTTACCGTCTTTTTTTGATGTAATTCTCACCGACGTTCCTTGTTCCGGTGAAGGAATGTTCCGCAAAGACCCTGTGGCGATAGAAGAATGGACCCCGGAGAATGTAGAGATTTGCTGGCAGAGACAGCGGAGGATTATTGCTGATATTTGGCCTTGTCTGAAGCCCGGAGGCATTCTTATATATAGTACCTGTACCTTTAATACAAAAGAAGATGAAGAAAACGTACGCTGGATTCAGCAAGAGTTCGGGGCGGAACTGTTGCCGTTGGAAGTTCGGGAAGAATGGAATATAACAGGAAATCTGTTGAAAGATGAATCGACCGGGACCGTTCATTTGGAGGGCATTCCCGTCTATCACTTCTTCCCTCATAAAACGAAAGGAGAGGGATTCTTTCTGGCTGTTCTTCGGAAACCGTGCATAGAAACAGATGACAACGAAACGAAGAAGGCATGGGAAACCATCAATTCACAGAAGTCTGTAATCTCAAAATCTACGATAGCGCGAGCTGCAAAGAAAAAAGGGAAACACGCTGGGAAAGGAGTCCCGTCTGTCGCTAAAGAATTGATGGACGTAGCCCAGAGTTGGGTGAGGGACATCGGCAACTATTCTCTTCTGACCGATGCGGAAACCGTTTACGCCTTTCCCAATGCTCGTCTGGAAGAGTTGGAAGCACTTCGACAGAATTTGAAAGTGATCCAGTCCGGTGTGTCGGTGGGTGAAGTGAAAGGGCGAGATTTGGTTCCCGCTCATGCGCTGGCACTGTGCCCTGTGCTGTTGCGTGACGGCGCTTTTGTCGTTGAGGACATTAGCTATGAGCAGGCGATAGCTTATTTGCGCAAAGAAGCTATTGTACTTCCTGCTGCGGTGGCTCGCGGGTTCGTGTTGCTTACTTATAGAGGCGTCCCGTTGGGCTTTGTGAAAAATATCGGCAACCGGGCTAACAATCTTTATCCGCAGGAATGGCGCATTCGTAGCGGCTATCTGCCGGAGGAACTTCGGATACTGTAAATTTCTCGGCACAATTAAAAAAAACAGGATAAGATCAGCTCGATAAATCTTATCCTGTTTACTTTCATAAGTAGATAAATACCTTTTATATTTATAATTTGCTCTTGTAGATCCGCGCCATTGCCTTCTGGTATTGATTTTCCAGTTGCAGATAATTCTGGTGGCTCTGATAGAGCACGGACACCTCCACAAAGTACTCAATCATGCTGATTTGTCCTCCGGTCAAGGCCTGTTTGAGCAAGGCAAGATCTTGTTGCGACCGGAAAGTCCTCGTGTACTCCTCCATAGAAGCATGAAGCGTTTTGGCTTCCCGGTAAAGCTGTGCCAGTTCGGATTCTACCTGCAAGGCGGCATTATCCCTTTGCAGATCGATGTTCAGAGCCTGTGCTTTGGCAATCTTCACCTTGTTCCGGTTTTCAAAAAGAGGGAAAGAGAATCCCACCACTAGGCCGTTGAAAGGAGTACCCGATTCCGTGTTCCGGCGGTAGCCCAGTTCCAGTTTCGGCAACCATTGCGACTTGTTGACAGCAATTTGTTTGCGGGCGACGAGGCTCTCGTTGCCAAGCGCCATCAACGTGCGGTCTGCCGATAACACCTCCGATTTCAGTATCTGATAATCAGTCGGGAAAGGCACGGCCGGGTATTGGCTCTCCTCGAAAACAACTGGAAGATTTCCGTTCAACGTACTCAATTCCTGCAATTTATTGCGCAGCGCCGTTTCGTTCAGAGACACTTCCGTCTTGACATTCAGCAACTCCAGATTGATCTTGTTCGTTTCGAGCGCATTGGCATCTCCTGTCTGCAGGCGTTTGGCGTACATTTTAGCAAGTTCTTCCGCATTGCGCAGGCGTTCTTCTAAAATCTGCTTCTGCTGGCGAAGCATAATGATGTCCAGGCAAAGTTCCTTTGCCTGCAATAACTTCTCCTGCCGGAAGACATCCGCCTGGCTGTCGTAAGCTCCGATTTTCAGACGGTTCAGCTTGTTGCGCGTGGCGTATAAGCTGGGGAAGTCGAAACTCTGCGAAACCACCAGCTCACCGATTGTTTCACTTTTATCTTTCGAGCCCCAGAGGTGTGCATAGGAAAGCGTAGGATCGGGCAGATTGTTGTCCGTTCTAGCCTCCAGCTTTTGCGACTGAATCAGCTGCTTGTTAGCCTGCAGCTCCTTGTTGTTCGTTTCGATATTTCTCAAAACCTGCTCAATGCTGTTCTGGGCTTGTGCACTGCCTGCGTTCAGGAGCAGAAGTGCCGCGCCGATAGTTATGATTTGTTTCATTTTCATCTTCTTTATTGGTTGTAAATTGCAATTACAGACTTGCTGAAGCCTTCTTGCGGTGCATCATCAGATAAACAATCGGGACGATGAATCCGTTCAGGAAAGTAGAAGTTAACAAGCCTCCCAGAATCACTTTTGCCATCGGACTCTGAATCTCGTTGCCCGGAAGATCACCTCCCAGAGCCAGAGGAATCAATGCCAGAGCAGAAGACAAAGCCGTCATCAGGATCGGGTTCAGACGGTCGAGCGAGCCTTGCATCACGCTGTCGTACACGTTCAGCCCCTCCACTTGTTGGAGATGATTGTAATGGCTGATGAGCAGCATACCGTTACGGGTAGCAATTCCGAACAGAGAGATGAATCCGATGATAGCGGGTATGCTAACTTCCCCCGTTGTAAGTACCAATGCGAAAACGCCACCGATCAACGCGAGCGGCAGGGTCAGCAGGATGACTCCCGACTCCTTGACGCTGCGGAACTCATGATAAAGCAATAGAAAAATCACAACGATGCTGATAAATGAAGTCAGCGCTAATGTCCTGCTCGCCGCCTGCTCGCTCTCAAACTGCCCGCCGTATTCGATGTGGTAGCCTTCGGGCAATTGCACGGATGCGTCGATCTGCTTCTGGATGTCGTTTACCACACTGCGCAAGTCGCGGTCGGCAACGTTGGCGGAAATCACGATTTTCCGTTTCACGTTCTCACGGTTGATGGTGTTAGGTCCCATAGCCGATGTCACTTCCGCCACATAGCTTAGGGGGACTTTGCGTCCGTCGTTCGTGTCCACCATCAAGTTGCGGATTTTCTCCATCTCGTCACGGGCATCGTTCTTCACCTTCACAATCAGGTCGAAACTCTTGCCTTGTTCGTACACCTGCGAGATCACTTTTCCCGCCAGAGCGACATTCACGTACTCGGAAAACTCCGGCAGTGTGATTCCGAACTTGGCCAGCATTTCGCGTTTGGGCTGTATTTTTAACTGCGGACGTTCGATCTGCTGTTCCACATTCAGGTCGGCGATGCCGGGAATTGCGCCGATTGCCTCTTTGATCTGATTGCCGATGGAAAACATCTTGTTCAGGTCGTCGCCGAATAGCTTGATGGCAATATTTGCTTTCGTACCGGACAACATGGCGTCAATCCGGTGGCTGATCGGCTGTCCGATTTCAATGTTTGCTCCTGTAATTGTGCCCAGCTTTTCACGTACATCCGCCATCAGTTCGCTGCGCGAGCGGTCGCCCAGTTCAAACGGAGCCTCAATTTCGGACACGTTCACACCCAATGCGTGCTCATCCAGTTCGGCACGTCCCGTTTTGCGGGCAACGGTTTGTATCTCCGGAATGGTCAGCAGCAACTCTTCCGCGCGCTGTCCCATTTTGTTGCTCTCTTCCAGCGAGATACCCGGCAGAGAACTGATATTGATAGTGAACGAACCTTCGTTGAAAGAAGGGAGGAAGCTACGTCCCAGCGTGAAGAACACACCGAGCGCCACGATGAAGAGAGCGATAGTTCCACCCAGTGTCACCCGTTTGTGCGCCAGCACCCAAGACAGTGCCTTTTCATAAATCCCTTTCATCCAACGGGCTACGAAAGACTCTTTCAGTTCCTTGTTCGTCTTGTTGCTTCCCAACAGATAAGAGCAGAGCACCGGAGTCAGTGTCAATGCTACCACCGTCGAGGCGAATAACGCCACGATGAAAGCAATACCCAGTGGGACCAGCATTCGACCTTCCATGCCACTCAGGAAAAATAAGGGAACGAAACTGACTACAATAATTAAAGTTGAGTTCAAAATCGGCATACGAACCTCCTTCGAGGCGTTGAACACCACTTCGAGCGTGCTCAATCTTTCCGCTTCCGCTTTCAGCCGGTTTTCACGCAAGCGCTTGTATACGTTCTCCACATCAACGATGGCATCGTCCACCAGCGAACCGATGGCGATTGCCATACCTCCGAGACTCATAGTGTTGATAGTCAGTCCCATATAATGCAGTGTCAGGATCGAAACGAGCAGTGAGAGAGGCAGTGTCACCAGCGAAATAAGCGTAGTGCGCACATTTGCCAGAAACAAGAACAGAACGATAACGACAAAGATACCTCCTTCAAAGAGCGATTTCTTCACGTTGCCGATAGAACTTTCGATGAAGCGGCTTTGGCGGAAAATGTCCGTAGAAACCTTTACATCCGGTGGCAGGTTCTTCTGAAGGTCTTTTAGCGAAGCCTCCAGCTTGTCCGTCAGTTCCAGTGTACTGGTGGCGGGCTGCTTGGTCACAGTCAGCAGGACGGCAGGTTTTCCCCGTTCCGAAGCCGTACCCAATTTCGGCGCTTTGGGGCCTATTGCCACGTCTGCTATATCTTCCAGAGTGACAGGAAAGTTGTTCACCGTCTTTACCACCGCCTTGCCGAGCTGTTCCGTCTGAGTGGTGGAAAGCACGCCTCGCACTATATATTCATTTCCGAATTCGTAAAGCACTCCGCCGTTGGCGTTCAGGTTCATGTCTTGCGTCACCGCCATCACCTCACCCATCGAAACGCCGTAGTGACGCATCCGCTCGGGATCAAGCTGAATCTGGTACTCTTTGATGTCTCCTCCGAGCACCGCTACTTGCGCCACTCCTCCGGTAGACAGCAGACGCGGACGGATAGTCCAGTCGGCAATCGTACGGAGGTCGAGCATGGAGGTAGAGTCGGCCGTCAGCCCGACAATGAGCATTTCGCCCAGAATAGAAGATTGCGGGCCGAGTGTCGGTTTTCCAACGTTGACCGGAAGCGATTCACTGACTACAGCGAGCTTTTCACTCACAATCTGTCGGGCAAGATAAATATCTGTTCCCCAGTCGAATTCCACCCAGACAACAGAAAAACCATTGGTGGAAGAAGAACGGACACGGCGTACGCCGGTAGCTCCGTTTACGGCAGTTTCCACAGGGAAAGTCACGAGTTGTTCAACCTCTTCGGCGGCCATACCATTGGCTTCGGTCATGATGACAACCGTAGGCGCGTTGAGGTCGGGAAACACGTCTACTTCCGTGTGCATGGCAGTGTAGCTCCCCGCAATGAGCAGAAGAATGGAAGCGCAGAGCACCAGCAACCGGTTGTGCAGGGAATAATGTATGATTTTATTAAGCATCTTTTTAAATTAAGAATTATGAATGAGGAATTAAGGATGAAGATTCATTCTTCATTTAATCAGTGTTCATGGCTGTGTGCGGGGATGGCATTGCTTGCACTGGCCAGTCTTACCTGGTACGCTCCTTCGGTCACAACGCGGTCGCCCGCTTTCACGCCGGACAGGATCTGGACATTTTTTCCGTTGTCGGCTCCTACGGTCACTTCCTGTTTCTTGTACCCTTCCTCATCCAGTTGCAGATATACAAAGTAGCTTCCTTGTTCCTCCGTCAATGCGGTGCGTGGAAGGGAAATTACGTTTTCCATTGGCGACGAGAGCAGGAAAACCTCTACGAATGAGCCGGGAATCACTTCCCCTTTGTTATCGAACTCGAAGGTGACAGGCACGTAGAAAGAATTGTCTCCGGCAGTTTTCCCGAAAGAGAGGAGTTTGCCGTTGAGCGCTTGCAGTTCGTATACCTTATTATTATAAGGAGTCTGGAAATTGGCGGAGCTGATTGTGCGGAGGTACGGGTAGTACTTTTCCGACACTTCGGCGCGGAGGAACAGACGGCGGTTCTGCGTCACGCTAACCAGTGGTTGTCCGATGGTCACGTAGTCCCCCTCTTTCACCAGTATACTTTTCACATAGCCTGCGATGGGAGCTGTGATATTTTGTCCGATAGCCGAATGGTTTTTCGAAAGGGCCTCGTAGCTGATGCGGGCGTTCTCGTAATTCTGCTCCGCCTGTGCAAACTCCTTGTCGGATACGATTTTGTTTTTGACAAGGGCTTTCATCCGTTCGTACTCTTTCTTCGACACCTCGTAGGCGATGCGGGCACGTTGCACCGGGTCACCGTCGGCTATATTGTTTGAAGAAATGGTGACCAACGGTGTGCCGTTGCCGACGCTCATTCCTTCCGTCACTTTTCCACGAAAAGAAACAACGCCAGCTACGGTAGCTACGGCAACCGATTCGTCCCCCTGAGCAGCAAGTACTTGTCCACTGGTTTTAATGACCTGTTGGAAAGGAGCGGGCTCGATGATACTAGCCTTTACTCCGGCTGCTTCGGCTTTCACTTTCGGAAGGATGATCTCGTCACTATGTGCTTCGGTCGTTTCGAGGTGGCTGCCTGCTGTTTCGTGACTGTGCCTTTCACCGGATTCATCCCCGTGGGCGCTGTGGTCGTGATCTTCTGTGGCATGATTATGTCCTTCCGCCTCATGATCATGCTCGTTGTGTGTATGTGTGACGGTACTATTACAAGAGGCAAGGATAAATAAACCCAGCACTCCGAAAAAAATAAGTTTCTTCATAAATGATATTTCCTACTTAAGTTTTTTGTTTTCTTTTTGTTGTTGCAGATTCATACTGCAAAAATACGGCAAGGTTCTTGCAACTGGCTTGCAAAGATTAGCTACAACGCCTTTGCAACTGACTTGCAAGAGCGTTTTTAAGCGAAAACAGAGTAGGGAGGTGCGCGAAGCGAGGTGGCACGGTAGAAATCCGTGCTATGCAGAGAGTCTCGGAAGACGTAATAGTTCTTTACCCGTTTCTCCTGCGGGCGTAGTAAATGTTCGATAATGACATCGGTGAACAGCGTAGCGATAAATACATAATCCGGATTGCTATAGCTGTGTATGGATGGGATGGACGACTGAAAGCGTGTCAGACACTCGCTGTTGCAACAGGCGTCGCTCTCCGGATGATGATGGTGCTTGGGGCATTGTTGCTCTACGGGCAAGTCCTGCTTCATGCAAATCATTCCGTTAGGGTGGTGATGATGGGGAATAACGGCTGCCACCAACATGATAATGTTGATAAAAAACAGCAGAGTTACTATGATTCTTTTTTTCCCTTTCATCCTGCGCAAAGATACAAATTCTTTATCTTCTTCCGGAATCCGACCCCTTCTTTTTATTATTTATTATTTCTTTTCCAGCTCTTGCAACGAATCCATCTTTTTCTTTTCGAGGAATTCATAGATACCGCATAGGTGTTCCGTCACCTTCTGATTGCCAAACTCATAAACCTTTGATACCAGTCCGTCGAGGAAATCACGGTCGTGCGAAACGACAATCAGCGTGCCGTCAAAATCGAGCAACGCCTGTTTCAGGATGTCCTTTGTTTTCATGTCGAGGTGATTCGTCGGCTCGTCCAGGATGAGAAGGTTGACCGGCTCCAGCAATAGCTTGATCATTGCCAGGCGGGTACGTTCTCCACCCGAAAGCACTTTCACTTTCTTCATCGACTCCTCCGGACCGCCAAACATGAAAGCACCCAGCAAGTCGCGGATCTTGTTCCGGATTTCCCCTTTCGCTACGTCGTCAATCGTCTGGAACACAGTTAGATTCTCGTCCATCAGTGAAGCCTGATTCTGTGCAAAATACCCGATTTGTACATTATGTCCCAGCGTCAGCGTGCCATCGTGCTCTATTTCCCGCATGATACATTTGACAAGCGTAGACTTACCCTCGCCGTTCTTGCCGACGAACGCCACCTTGTCTCCGCGCTCAATCGTCAGATTGGCGCCTTTGAACACCACCTTCTCTCCATACGTTTTCCCAACATTCTCCATGATGACCGGATAACTGCCCGAACGGGGGGAAGGCGGAAATTTCAGACGCAAAGCGGAAGTGTCCTCTTCGTCCACCTCCAGCAGTTCCAGTTTCTCCAGCATTTTCACACGGCTCTGTACCTGCAAGGTCTTCGAGTACGTCCCCTTGAAACGTTCGATGAACTCCTTCGTCTCGGCGATGAACTTCTGCTGCTCATCGTACGCCTTCTGTTGCTGTTCGCGGCGTTCCTTGCGCAGTTGGAGGTATTGTGAGTAGTTTACTTTGTAGTCGTAGATGCGCCCCATCGTCACTTCGATGGTGCGGGTCGTGATGTTGTCGACAAACTTGCGGTCGTGGCTGATGACAATCACCGCCTTGCCGTTATTGATCAGGAAATCTTCCAGCCATTGGATAGACTCGATGTCGAGATGGTTCGTCGGCTCGTCGAGCAGCAGCACGTCCGGTTTCTGCAACAGTAACTTCGCCAACTCGATGCGCATCCGCCATCCGCCACTGAAATCACTCGTCTGACGTCCGAAGTCTTCCCGGCGGAAACCGAGTCCGAGCAACGCTTTCTCTACATCCTCCTCGTAGTTCGTGGCGTCGATTGAATAATACTTCTCGCTCAGGGAGGATACTTCCTCGATCAGAGCCATATAACTGTCGCTTTCGTAGTCCGTCCGTGTCTCCAACTCCTTGTTCAGTTTCTCGATTTGCGCTTCCATCTCGTGCAGATGCGCGAAAGCCTGTGCCGTTTCGTCGAACACCGTGCGTCCGTCCTCCGTCATCAAGTGTTGGGGCAGATAGGCCACCACGCACTCTTTCGGTGCAGAGACCTTGCCGCGTGTAGGTTGCCTCACGCCTGCCAGAATCTTGAGCAGTGTACTTTTTCCCGCCCCGTTTTTCCCCATCAGGGCGATGCGGTCTTTTTCATTAATAACGAAAGAGATATCACTAAATAAAGTCGTGCCGCCAAATTCTACGGCCAGTCCGTCTACAGAAATCATATTATTCTTTTAAATTGAGGCGCAAAGATAGCGAAATATATGAATATTTTTTATATCTTGCGGGCTGAAATAGGATATTAACTTGTTGAAATAAGATATTAACTTGTTGAGACAGGATATTAACTTAAGTATATAGAAGGATGTAGATGGAAAATAATATACTAAATAATATGGAAAGTACGCAAACATCTGAATTCAGACCGCTTATACTTGTGGCTGAAGACGACGACAGCAACTTTAAACTGATTAAAGCGATCATAGGTAAAAAATGTGATATCCTGTGGGCGCGGAACGGAGAAGAAATGGTAAATTTATTTCAAACACACGGGGAAGATGCCAAAGCGATGTTGATGGACATTAAAATGCCGTTGATGAATGGGTTGGAAGCGACGAAAATTATTCGTGAGTCCAACACTACGATTCCCATTATCATGCAGACTGCCTACGCTTTCAGTTCGGATAAGGAAAATGCGATGAAGGCGGGAGCTACGGAAGTGCTGGTGAAGCCGATTACGCTAGGGGTTCTTCGTGGTACACTAAGTAAATATCTGCCCGACTTGCAGTGGTAAATGAATAATAAAACGCAGATTAACGCAAATTATCATAGAAAAGATTCTATAAGTCGTTGATTAATATATCAATTGAAATGAATTAGTCAAGACTTGGAGCCTGTTTGAATAATCTATGCTAACTTGCGTTAATCTGCGTTTTGATATATCCCCCCCCTTTTTTGAGGAGGGGAGAAATTAGTTCTTATGGCTGAGAGCCGGATGTATCGTCGGGAGTAGTAATAGGCTCAACCCACGTTTCATCGTCATCCCATCCGGTGCGGCGGAAGCCTTTGATGGTGTACGTTTTGCCTTCCAGCGTATATTTCACTTCGATGCCGTCCGCTTTCCCGTTTGTCGGAGTCGTAACGCTTTCTAAAGTGACTTTTCCGGAAGTGACTGTAAATTCCCCTACGGGAGTCGTTCCATCGGCAACCATATTGCCTGCTGTCCCGTTAAAGGTGAGTTCTTCCACATTACAACTGATTTTGCCTAGAATACCTTGTTTGAAAAGGCTTGTATTCGGCAACTTGATCCACAACTTGTCCTTATCATTATCTGCTGTATTGTACAGATACATATAAGTTCCGTAGACGTTGTATGATTCGTCATCGTCCTCTATTGTGCTCATAAGCAGTTCCTCATTGTTCTCGTCCAGCACTTTGACGTAATATTGTCCGCTTAGCGGGTATATAGGGGCAAACTCCTGCTCATAGTCTCCATAAGTGTCGCATGACACGAAAGTGACCATTGCGAACATCAGGACTAATAAATAATTAATAGGTTTCATGTATATATCCTTTCTTTCTATTGTTCAATATCCTTATTATTTTTTATGCCACCACAGAGGTTCGGTAATTGCCGGAACTTTCGTAGGCGCATTCGTATTATAGTCCAACGACTCTTTTGAGTAGATGAAGCGGTGAGCAAACTGACCCTTAGCTAACGAACTGTTGGGGTTATATGCCAGCGTACCCAAAACGTAATCATCCGGATCACCGTCTGTTGTATACTCGCTGACTTCCGGAATACCGGTGCGGTTGATATCGAACCATGCATCCCAAGCCTGGCAACGGGTGCTGGCAATCCATTTCTGGGTAAGGATACATTTCAGCATACTTTCTTCGTCGGTGTCTTGGAATTCGTAAGGTTTTCCTGCTGCAATAAATTCATCGATTTTATTGTCATGGTTCCATCTGGCGAAAGAGAGTTCAACGGCATCGTCATAGTGAGTTTTTGCATTACCTTTGTCTCCCAGTCGTGCATAGCATTCCGCCAACAGGTATTCGGCTTCGGCCGCTGACATATAATAAACAGGATCGGTAGCACCGATTACGGCACGCGAAGTTGTTGAAATGCTATATGCGCTGGAAGTTCTGTTTCCATAAGGAATCGCTCTGTATTCGGTTCTGTCAGATGCGGCAGTCTTTTCGTAAAAGTCTCCGATGCGCGGATCTTCATATTTGGCTAGATAGTTATACAACGTTGTACAGGCGCGTACATTATTTGTCGTATTCAACTGTCGGCGGTCATTTTCATAGAACGGATTGGACTTATTTACGACATCCTCGAAACAGTGTACCGTTGCGTCGTCTTTCAGAAAATCACCGGCAGCGAGCATTGTTTGTATCTCCGCCTTGTTCGTGTCAAAGTCTCTCATGAGCAACTTCAACTTTAAAGTTTTGGCAAATCTGATCCATTTCGCGATATCCCCGTCATAGATATAATCTTCCACGTTCATGGTTTTCAGACCTTTGGCAGAGGCTTCCGCTTCCTTGTCGATAGCGTCGTCCAGCATTTTGATAATGCCGGGATAAATCACCGTTTTACTATCGTCGTATTTGCAGTTCTGACCTTTCAGGGCTTCGGTGAAAGGAATATCTCCATAAGCGTCGGTGAGCACGTGATAAGTAAACGCGGTCATGATTTTTCCGACCACCCAATAGTTCCACGCACCTTCCTCTTCCGATTTCTTGATGACGAGATCGAGATCAGGCAAAACGTCCGCGTACGGAATTCTCCACAGACGGAGGTCGCTGGAAGAAGTCATCGCATAGTTGACCAGCGTGATATATTGGCTGGATGACGGATTCTGCGTGTAGTGCTGTGACCACATAGAACCGTAGAGTTGGTACAAATCCCCCATTACGGCAGCCGAGCCGGTGAATGCGGACGGCAGTAACGTCGTTACCGTCACTTGTGATTCGTCCGGATAATTCGGATTCTTGTTGACGTCCAGATAGTCCTCGCAAGAGGTGAACGTGCCGGACAGGATGGCGCTTAATACACCTATATATAAATACTTGAATTTTTTCATCTTCGATCGTTTTTTTTAGAATACAACTTTAATACCTCCACCTATATTGCGCGTAGAAGGCAAGGCGGCAAATTCTCCCAGTTCGGAAGCGATATCGTTACCGAAAGTTGTGGTTTCCGGGTCTACGTAATTGTTCGCTTTCGGAGTCCACATAAAGAGGTTGCGTCCGATCAGGCTCAGGTCTAGCTGCTGGATACCCAGTTTGGAAATCCATGCTTTCGGGAATGAGTAAGACAAGACCAGTTCCCTCAGTTTCACATAACCTTTCGGGATGATGAAGTTCTCGAACTGGCTGTCTGAGTAAGAGTCGCTGTAATAACTGCTCATGTTGTCGCTGGTCACGGGACGGTTGTTTTCGGCGTAGCCTCCGTCCTTGAGGGCGATTACGGAGTTGGGCACGACGAACGGTTCGCGGTTGTTGAACAGCGAGCGGGTAGTGTTGCCGACGAAGTGCATCAGTTGTGCGGTGTAGGAGTACATATAACCGCCTTTACGCCAGTCGGCCACAGCAGAAAGGGTGAATCCTTTGTAGCTCACGCGGGTGTTGAAACCCATATTGAAGTCGGGAGCGGACGAACCGATCGTCTTCATTTCGCTGTTGCTGGTAGTCGGGATACCGTTGGCGTCGACAATCACTTTGCCGTAGTAAGGGCTGTTCTCGTCCTGTACGGTAGCGAGGGCGGGCACTTGGAAGATTCCGAGCGGTTCGCCGACTTTGGCAACGAAGTTGGCGCTGTAAGCCGTTTTCAATACGTATTCGGTCACAGGCTTGTCCCCCTCGTTCCACAACTTGTTCACCTTGCTCCAGTTCTTGCTGAAGGTGACTCCCAAGTCCCATTCCACCTCTTTGGTGCGGATCGGAGTCAGGTTGAGGGCGATTTCGATACCTTTGTTGGAAATTTCGCCAACGTTGCGCACGGCACTGGTGTAGCGTGTTTCCGGGGCGACGTCTGCCGCGATGATCTGGTTTTTGGTCAGCTTGTCGTAGTAGGCGAAGTCAATGCCGATGCGGTTGCTGAGGAAGTTGGCGGTCAAGCCCAATTCCCATTCGGAAGTCTTCTCCGGTTTCAGGTTGTTGTTGGGCTGGCGGTTGTATTCGGTCAGTCCCAGCGCCCCGTTCAACGGAGTGTCCAGATAGCCGTAGCCGGATGAAATATGATCGGGGATGTAGTATGCCAGCGTTCTGTACACGTCGGCGTCGTTACCCGTCTGTCCCCATGCGGCGCGCACTTTCAGGAAGTCTATCACGTTGTTTTTCAGCGAGGGGAACATATCGGTCAGGATGACGGACGTGTTGATTCCTCCGTAGAAGAAACTGTTGTGGTGGATGGGCAGTGTAGACGACCAGTCGTTGCGTCCGGAAAGGTTGACAAACCAGAAATTCTTATACCCGAATTCCACCTGTGCGAAGGCTCCGATTGTTCTGCGCAAATCGCTGTAATTGGTGCTGACGGGCTTGTCGGTCCCGTTCTGCAGATTGTACCATCCTTCCATGAACAGCCCTTCGAGAAACGACTTCAGATAAGACGATTTCCGTTGGTTGAGGTTCCATCCTGCCGTACCTCCGAGAGTGATGTCTGTGCCGATATTGTAGTTGGCGCTCAGGAAGAGGGTTGCGTCGATCTGGTCGTAATTATCGGTACGTTCGGTATAAGTACCCTTTTCTTCGGATTTGCCTCCGATGCTGCTGTATGAATTGTCGGCGTACGTCAGTTTCGCCGTGCGCAGCTTCTGGCGGGCGTTGGTGAAGTCACCTCCGAGACGTCCTACGGCCTTCAGACCGGGAATGACCTCGTAAGACAATTCCAGTTTACCGTAGATGCGGTCGTCCTGATAGTTGTTCTTATTGTTGGCGAGTACCCAGTAAGGGTTCTGCGCGTACCACGTGTAATAGTTGTCTCCGTTGAACCGTTCGTCGTTGAAATCCTTCATGACAGAATAGTCGATGTCCACCGGGTGCTGTATCAGTTCCTGCTGCATGGTGGCTCCCGCGTTTCCTTGTCCGGCGGCGGCTTTCGTCATGTCTTTGCGGATATACGTGATGCTGGCGTCGGCGGCGAACTTGCCGAATTTCATGTTGCCACGGAACGACAGGGTGTTACGTTCGTATTTGTCGGCATTGTTGGGCAGCACGCCGTTAGAGGAGGTGTTGCCGTAAGAAAGCATCAAGCCCATCTTTTCGTTGCCGGTGCGGACGCTGATGTTGTTGTTCATCTCGAATCCGGTGGTGTAGAAGTTGCGGAGATTGTCTTTCACGAACGAGTAGTGCTTTTTCATCGGGGTAGTCAGTTTGCTGGAGCCCCATTCGTTGAGCCGGCCGTCCAATGCCGGTCCCCACGATCCGTTCTCGCCTCTGTTCCACGTTCCCCATCCTTGTCCGAATTTGTCCTGTTCCTGCGGCACGCGGAGCACGTTGGAAGCCATGAAAGAGCCGTCGTACGAAACGGTCAGTTTCTCTTGTTTGGCGCGTTTGGTGGTGATCATCACTACACCGTTGGCAGCGCGCGAGCCGTAGAGGGCGGTGGCTGAGGCGCCTTTCAGCACGGTGACGGATTCCACGTCGTCGGGGTTGATGTCGTTTGCCCCGTTACCGAAGTCGATAGCGTCGCTGGCGGCAATGACACCGTTGCCCTGGTCGTTGGAGAGGCTGGTGTTGTTGGACATCGGCACGCCGTCGATGACGTATAGCGGCTGGTTGCTGGAGAAAGAGGAATAACCGCGCACGATTACTTTCTGTGAGCTACCGGCCGTTCCGGAGCTGGAAATGTTTACACCGGCTATTTTTCCGGAAAGTCCGGACATCACGGAACCTGACTTGGCTGCGACCAAATCGTCATTTTTCACTGTAGAAGCGGCATAACCTAGTATTTTCTCGCTTCTTTTGATACCTAAGGCGGTAACGACCACCTCGTCCAGCGCCTTCGCGTCCGAACGCAGCACGATTTTTAAAATCCCTTCCTTGATTGTCACTTCCTGGGGAAGCATTCCCACATAAGAAACACGTAAGGTTTTGGAGGAGCTTGGTACGTTGCTGATTGTAAATTTACCGTCAATATCGGTGATTGTACCAAGAGTGGTGCCATTGACTAATACTGAAGCACCTACGACAGGCTGTCCATCTTCTTCGGATGTTACCAATCCGGTCACTTTGGATGTCTGCGCTGTCGCCAGACCTATGCCTATAAATAGGAAGGTCATGAAGAACATCAATTTTCTTTTCATAAATTCTCTCTTAATTTTAACCTAAAAACACATCATTTCTCTCTAACAGGCTGCAAAGATAATATAAATTATAATAAACTAAGAAAAGTAATGCGTTTTTAACTAAATACTGTCATATTGAAAGTGGATTTCGGTATTGACATGGGGTTTTGAAATGTCATATGGGTTGTTTGCTTGCTTTTAGATTATTTGGTGTGTCATAAGGAAAGTGTTGTAAGTGTTTGTTTTGATAATAAAATATCATTGATTCCGCTAAATGGGTGACTTTTTATTATTTCAGCTTCTTCCCCTCACCATTTTCTGTAGCATTCCGTTGTAAGTGCTTTCAAATTCGGCCGGGTGATTGAGTGCCCAAAGGATGTAATCTCCCGGTTCGTTCTTTTTGAGCAGGGTAGGGCGGTATCCGGGACTGAGGATTTTCCATAGCGTGCCGTTGATTCCTCCCAGTTCTTTTCGTCGGGCAAGGGCGAAAATGGCTTTGGCGGTCTGTTCGTTCCGGATGCCGATAGCTTCCATATTTAGTCGTAGTATAGCTTCGAAGTCCCCTCCGGACGAATCCTCTAAAGACAAACCCCTTACAGCAACAGGCGAAGCCTGAGAAACGCCGTTTGGCGGAACGGGCGGCTTCTCGCTCTCCTTTCTCATTTTCCCTTCCCTCTCTGTCTCTTTGTCTTTTTGGGTTTCCGATTTGCTTTCATTTTCCCTCTCCATTTCCTGTTTACTTTTAATATCTGTATCCGTTTCTTGTTTTGTTTGTGGCATTGTTGCTGCGGATTTGCCCGGATCTGCTGCAAATTTGCCCGGATTTGCTGCGAATTTGCCCGGATTTGCTGCGGATTCATTCGTCTGTCCTCCGTTTTCCCCCTTTGTCTCCTTTGTCTCTTTTCTCTCCTTTGTTTCCTTTGTCTCCTCCTCGTTATCATTCGCTTCTTTCTCCTCCTTGATCATCCAGAAGTTTTCCAAAGGCAATTTGTATTTCCTCCGGCTGTCGATGATGATTTTGTGATACTGCTCTTGGATGGCTTGCGAGGTCAGCACCCCGTACTCCTTATATATATAGGTGTCGAACAATCCCACCGACAGACAATCGTCGATGATGGCCTGCATTTCCTCCTCCTCGCAACAGGCTTCCTGAGCGATGTCGAACAGTGTGTCCTTGTTCCAAAGGACATAATAGCCTTTTTCTTTGTAGATAAGACAAAGCAGGGAAGTGAGCGCGGCAATTCCTGCCGCGTGATGGCGGCAGGAGATGCGGCGCACTTTCCGGTCTTGCAGGAAATTGACATCTAGGGGGAAATAATCTAATCCGGGTTTGGAAATGCGTGCCATGATAAATTAAGTTTTAAAAAGTGATACATTGTGCGGTTTATCGGAACTCGTTGCGTACGTCGAAGCAGGGGCACATCTTGATAAACTCGTTGGGCGAGATAATGCCGTCACCGTTGCGGTCGGGGCTGGTGTCCCGGTGGCCTATCACTAGTCTGATGTCGGGGTAAACGAGCCGCAGGTCTTCCACCAGGCGGATGAGCGCTTCGCGTTGGGCTTCCGTCCGGGTGTCGGCGGGACGGCCTTTCTTGTCCAGCCCGCCCACGTAGCAGATACCTATGCTTCGGCGGTTCCAGCCCGTGCAATGCGCTCCGTCGAGGGAGACATCCCTTCCCGGTTCGATGGTTCCGTCGAGCCGGATTACGAAATGATAGCCGATGGAACGGAAACCGCGCGCACGGTGCCAGCGGTCGATGTCGGCGGCTGTGAAATCCTGTCCCGCACGGGTGGCGGAACAGTGGATGATAATCGTGTCTCTCATTACAGCGTCCCCCTTTCTTGTTGGTTGCGGCTTGTGTAGATGGCGAATCCGAAAGCGATGGCTTCGTCTTCCGACAGTTGGCGGTAATATTGCCGGTTCACCGGATGCTGGACCGGGATGCAGGGGGATTGTACAGGCGGGACAGGCCGATGATGGGACGACTGTGAGACAGCCTGAGCGGGAGAAGTCTGCGGAACAGCCGGAGCGGGAGACAACGGTAAGGGTTCTTTCATGATAAAAGCGTCTCCTCTGTGCTGGCGGACGCGTAAGTTGTGGAGGAGTAGTCGTTCCGGATAGCGCAACTGTAGTCTGAGCCAGTTTATGAATGCGGGATTCATGTGTTCTCCTTTGCTCATCGCCTGCATGGACGGGTAGGCGCGGAGTGTATTCCCACTTGCGTCCGTTACGGCGCAGGGAACACCCGAATACTTTGAACCCGTTTTTCCGGGAGGCCGCAATCCCATTCGGATGGCGTGCATTATGTTGTCATGTGCGTCACACCATTCGAGGTTCGACACGTGGTTGTTCAGCGTGTTTCCGTCGAGGTGGTTTACTTGCGGCAGATGTTTCGGGTTGGGAATGAACGCCTTAGCTACCAGACGATGCGTGTAGTATTTGGTGTAGATTCCTTTTTGCATGAGCTCTGTCTGCTCGTAGCCTTCTCCTGCGATCGTGGTGCAGAGAATCAGTTTCGACTTGCCTTTAAAACTCAACACCCGTCCATGGTCCGAGACCATGTAGTCGGGATTTTCTTCGATAAATCTCCAATTTTCCATACTTGATATTGGTAAACGTTAATAAAATTATATTCTGTTAAAAAACGGTCTGTTCTTTTGTCTCCGTGTGGAGAAACGGCGTTTCCTGCATTCCAAGAACGGCGTTTCCCGGTGTATAGAAACGGCGTGGACTGGATATGTTAAACGGCGTTTCTTCCTCCTCCGTGCGGGGTTCGAGCCTTTCGGCGCAATGGATAAGAAACTCCAATTCTTCCCGGCAGCCTTGAATGGCTTCTTGCAGGGAGTCTACATTGTACTGCCTGCAAAGGATTTCCCATTCTTCTCGTTCCTGCCGGTTCATTCTGTTCTCGTCTTTTCGGGTTCGTCCTCGGCGTCGATGTCCAGAAAGTTTTCCGCATGGAACGTGCGCCATCCTTTTGCCTCGATGTCGTAGTAGACGACGAACGTGTTTTCCGGTCGTGGAATATAAGGTTGGTGGAAACTGTGTTCGTATCCGGTGAGTGTGCCGATGGCGTGGCGGACGCTGCCGTCTTGTCTGGTGTAGTGGAAGCGGACATTTCCGTGATGCATCTGCCGGATGAGGGCGCCTATCCGGTGGGCGGTGACGAGTGCGTCGTGCCGGTTCATACCATTGTTTTGCCGGATGGCGGCTGCCTGTTTCATGAGCCGCACCCGTTGAAAAGAATGCTCTTCTTTAATCTTGGTCATTGTTCTTCGGTTTATTTTGATTATGAGGCAAAAGTAGGGAATGGAAAGGGGAAAGATTGTCCGAGCTTGACACATAAATGAGGAATTAAAGAAGAATGTGTCAAGCGTGAACATGAATGTTAAGAGAAATAGCCGTTCTTTGTGGAAATTTTTAATTAATACAATAGGAAAATGGCAAAGAAATTGGTAAAAAGAGGGTCGGAAGTGACAAGTAATAGTGATGCAATCTGTAAGGTAACCGGACTTCGGCATTGCGATGATAGCACAAAAAAAGAGATTGTGGACTATTTGGTGAAAATAGATAAGCAGAATGATATACCGGAATGTTATATTGTAAATAATTCAAATAGTTCGACTTCTTCGGTGAGACGTGTGTTCAGTTGCGTCTGGGATGGCAGTACTTCAATACCCGATTTTACGACGTTATTTAATATTAGCGCGTGTGTCCTCAAAAAGGCTAAAATCGTTGTAGCCCTTCCCGGATTACTGTGTGCGGTTGTATGCCTTTTACTGAAAGATTCGGCGAAAGTGAAGTGCCGGGTTATAAACCGGCACCATCTGGTAATGGATATCGAACTCTTTGAGGATAAAATTATATCTGTTGAAGATTGGGAGGAGATGAAGAAGGAAGAGGCGGAAAAGAATAAAACAGATAAGAATAAAACAGATAGGAAAAAAACAAATAAGAAAAAGTGAATCAAGGTTCTCCTAAAAAACGGAAAAACAACCCTACTTGTGCCGGAGTAAGCAGGATGGATTTCTCGCTGTATCCCGTTTGGGCGAGTGCAGCCTGCAATTCTGTATTTTTGGCTATCCACCCCCGCAGGGTGCGGCGTGCTGAGGCGGTTTGTATATCGGGCAGGTAGAAGGACGCTAACTGGCTTTTGCTATAAGTCCGGATGCGGATGGAAGGGGATGTTTCTGCTTTCATTGTCGGTTGTCTTTTAAGGGGTTTATCAGATTCTATGTTTGTAAAGGTAAGGCTTTTTAGGCTGATTGGTGATGTGTTGTGCAGAAGCGGTTGTGGGCATGGTTTGTGCGGACTCGTGCCGGGTTGCTGTCTCTTGTGACAGGTCGGTACGTTATGGTTCACGTTTTTTTCCCTTCCGGTTACCTTTGCTTTCGTAATCGGTTACAGAGAGGAATTTAATTTATCAATCATTAAAAAAAAGGAAACAGTATGCCATTAATTTACAAACCTTATCAGGCAACGCTTGCCAACAAGGAAGGACAGAAATTGTATTATCCCCGTCTGGTGAAATTCGGGAAGGCAGTCAATACGCAGAAAATGGCGGAATTGATTGCGGAAAAAGCCTCGCTGACGGCGGGTGATGTCCATAATGTGATTCGTAATCTGATGTCCGTGATGCGGGAACAGTTGCTTAATAGCCGCACGGTACGCCTCGAAGGCTTGGGAACGTTTACCATGATCGCTAAGGCGAACGGGAAAGGGGTGGAGCTTGAAAGTAAAGTCAGCAGCGCGCAGATTACTTCGTTGCGTTGTCAGTTTACACCGGAGTATACACGTGAGGCGAACGGAAGCGCTACCCGTGCGCTGACTTCCGGAGTGGAATTTGTACACGTCAAGGATGTGGCGGGCTCGTTTGTCGCTGCCGATGATTCAGGTGAAGATCCGGACGACGGAAAGAAACCGGATGGCGGAAACGGTAGCGGAGAAGCTCCGGATCCGTCTGAATAATGAGAAACGGACTTTAAGAGACTGGATTTTAAGACTGGATTTTAAGAGAGGATTTTAAGAGACCGGATTTAAAAAAAAAATTAAAAATAGAAGCTTATGAAATTGTTGTTGGAAAAATTGCTTGACATTCTTGAGGCAATATTGCGTTTCCGCAGACGCCGTAAAGAGTAGATTGCTGTTTGTGGAAATTGTGGAAAAATGAAGCTGGCTCGCTTATTATTTGTAAGTGAAGAGATGAAAAATCCCCCTTACTATTACCTTAGTCCGTTGTGATATTAAGGAATGGTAAGGGGGGATTTTTTTGTGGGGAAATCAGATCAGTCGGTCTCGATCTGGAACTTACGGCTTACTTTCATTAGATTGATGGTGTAAGTCACCACGTTTTGGGCTTCCTGAACCATCGTCAGGTATACCATGCTGACGCGGATACTTCCCGACTGGCTTTGGATGCGCTGCAGTTCCTTGCGTTTCAGCAGCGAGAGTTGTCCGTTAAGGTCGTTGGCGCGGCGGATTTCTTCTTCCATGTTATTGTAATCGTTGTTTTCCAGTTTTCTGCGACATTGCTGGATCAGGTAAGTGATGTCTTCGGCCGCGTCGCTGAATTCGCCTTTTTGGATAGCGTCCAATGGGTTGAAGTTGTTGTCGATGTGCTCCAGGCACGGTTCGCAGAGACGGGAAATGCTGTACACCAGTTCGCTGGCGAAGTCGTTGCCCTGGTAGTAGTAAAGCCCTTTTTCGAGCACGGTGTTGTTGTCGAGACGGCACATAGCGACGGTTCCGGTACGCTTCATCTGCTTGACGAGCTGCTTCTCGAATTTGGTGGAGCCCATCGCGCGACGCAATCCCCGCAGGTTCTCGTGGAGGAAGGAGGTGACGGTGAGTTCGAAATTCGTTTCCGCGTATTCCAACACCTTGCCGAGCTCTTCGCGGGTGTGCTTGCGCATCAGTTGCAGAGCTTCTTCGCTGTCGGTGGTCTGCATCAGTTGTTTCAGGGTCTCGTTGCCTTGCTCTTTCGCTTTGCGTTTCTTGTACATCACTTGGCTGCGTATCAGGATGAACACGGCGATGCCGATGAGGACGATGATGGAAATGTTTCCTCCGTAGTGAAGTACGAGGGCGACGAAGAAGCAGAAGGTGAAGGCGGCTCCGGCGGTGATGAACCAGCCGCCGATGACGCTCAGTACGCCTGTGATGCGGTAAACGGCGGAGTCACGTCCCCAGGCACGGTCGGCCAGTGAGGTTCCCATAGCTACCATGAAGGTGACGTAGGTGGTGGAAAGGGGAAGTTTCAGTGATGTTCCCAAAGCGATGAGCAGGCCTGCCAGCACGAGGTTGACGGAGGCGCGGACAAGGTCGAACGCTGCGCCGTCGGCTATGATGGCTTCGTCTTTGCGGAAGCGGGTGTCGAGCCATTTCTTGGTGCTGTTCGGAGTGATTCGTGAGATTCCGTTGGCGAGCGCCATGCTGAAACGGACGATTGTACGGGCTATCGGGGTGCTTCCGAAGGTTTCTTCGCCTTCGTCTTGGCGGGAGAGGTCGACGGAGGTCTTGATAACGGCGTGCGCCTTTTTGGAGGTGCAGAGTGCGTAGACCATGATTGCTCCGGCTCCGATCAGGAAGTACCACGGAGTTTTGGCGGGTCCTAGCAGGGAGGTCATCAGGAAATTGTCCGGGTTGCCCGATCCGTTGGCGGTGTAGTCTATGAAGGAGGAGAAACCGGCGAGGGGAACACCGATGAAGTTGACGAGGTCGTTGCCGGCGAAAGCGAGGGCGAGGGCGAAGGTGCCCATCAGCACGACTACTTTGAAGACGTTGACTTTCAGCCAGTGGAGGACTTGCATCAGCAGGGTGAAGAATACGAAGAACACGGTGATGAGCAGCAGGGTGTTGTCCTGTATCCAGTGTTTGTTTTCGGGTGTCATGAAGGAGCTGTCTTTCAGCCCTTTGATGAGCATGAAGTAGATGATGGAGGTGGCGGCGATGCCTCCGAAGAGGGCTATGCTGTACTTCATCTTTTTAGTGTAGTTGAAGGTGAATATCACACGGGCAATCCACTGCACAAGCATTCCGAAGAAGAAGGCGATGGCTACGGATACGAAGATTGCCATGATGACGGAAAGGGCTTTGTCGGTGTTGATGAGGTCGCCCAGCGCGAGGGTGTCGCTGTTGTGCACTTTGATGAGCGCGAGGGCGAAGGTTCCTCCAAGTAGCTCGAAGACTAGTGAAACGGTGGTGGAGGTGGGCATGCCCATTGAATTGAATACGTCGAGAAGCACTACGTCGGTCAGCATGACGGCAAGCAGGATGCACATGATTTCGGCAAAGTAGAAGTGCTCGGGCTGGTAGATGCCGTGACGGGCTATGTCCATCATCCCGTTGGACAGGGAGGCGCCGATGAAAATGCCGACACCGGCTATGAACAGGATGGTCTTGAACGATGCGGCTTTGGCGCCTACCGCGGAGTTCAGGAAGTTGACCGCGTCATTGCTCACGCCGACGATGAGGTCGAACACGGCGAGGACGAACAGAAAAATGATAATGCATAAGTAAATTGTCTCCATAAATGTATGTATGTAATTTCGGCGGCAAAGGACGGAATTTGACGTTGCAGGGAAATGTCATAGATGTTACATTTGTGTTACAATCTTCTTTCTTTTGTCTTGCAACAAAAGAAAGAAGCAAAGAAAAATTCAAGTAGGCCGGTTGGTCTTTGGGGACGGTTATTGGGACATGGCTGGTTGGTCTTTGGGTTGCTGGGCGTTATTTGAACAAAGCCAGTTATATAGGGTGTATTGCGCTCGGATGGCGGGGGTTCCGGGCGTTCTTTTTTTGAATATGTTTTGTAGCTTTGCGTCTACTCGGCAGGCTTTTTGGTTGTCGGCGAGTTGGATGGTAAGCATTTCGATCAGGCTGTTGCGCAGGTCGGGGTCGAGGACGGGGGTGATGGCCTCGATGCGGCGGTAGAGGTTGCGGCGCATCCAGTCGGGTGAGCCCATGAAGACTTTGGGATTGCCGCCGTTGCCGAAGTACCAGATGCGGGCGTGTTCCAGGAAGCTGTCTACGATGCGGGTGATGCGGATGTTGCGGCTGTACGGCTGGTCGGGGATGAGGCAGCAGATTCCGCGAATGATAAGGTCTGTCTGCACACCGTGTTCGGAGGCTTCGTAGAGGCGGTCTATCATGGCGGGGTCTTGAAGGGCGTTCATTTTTAGGATGATGCGGGCGGGTTTGCCTTGATCGGCTAGGGCAATCTCACGGTCGATGAGGCGGTTCAACTCTGGGATGAGGTTGAAACGGGCGACAAGGAGGGTGGTGAACTTCGGATCTTCTTTGCCTTGAAGGGTGCGGAAGAGGTTGTAAAGGTCGTTCACTATTTCTTTGCGACAGGTGAATAGTCCGCAGTCGGCATAAAGTGTGGCGGTTTTCTCGTTGAAGTTGCCGGTGCTGATGTAGGCGTAGCTGGGGATTTTCTCACCGTTCAGTCCACGACGGCGGATAAGGGCTACCTTGGCGTGCACCTTCAGACCGGGAATGCTGTATATGATTTTTATACCGGCGGCTTGCATCATTTCGGCCGTGGCCAGGTTGTTCTCTTCGTCGAAACGAGCTTTCAACTCTACAAATACTGTGACTTTCTTGCCGTTCTGGGCGGCGGCTATCAGGGTGTTGATGACGGCGGAGTTCTCCGCCACACGGTATTGCGTCACCATGATTTCACGGGTTTCCGGATTGTGCACGGCTTCGTAAAGGAAGTGGATGAAGTGCTCGAAGGAGTGATAGGGGTAATAGAGCAGCAGGTCTTTCCGGGCGACGTAGTTGAAGATGGATTCTTTTTCGTCGAGGATGGTGAGTTTCATCGGCTTCGGCTTTTCGGGGCTGTGGAGTGACTTGCTGGGGTTGGGGAGATGGCGCAGGTCTTCCAGGTTCAGGTGTTTGTCGCCGGGAACGAGTTCGTCGCGGTGAATGTGAAACGCGTCTACGAGAAAATCCAGAAAGTCGTGCGGCATGGCACGGTCGTAGACGAAGCGGCAGACGTCTCCTATTTTACGCTTCTTTACTTTCTTCTTGAGCTGGGCCACAAGGTCGGCACTGCTGGCGGTGTCGTCAATTAATATGTCGGCGTCACGGGAGATTTTTATACTGTAACACGACTCGACATCATAACCGGGAAAAATTAGATTGAGGTTCGCCTTGATGATGTCTTCGACAAACATCAGGTAATGATTTTTTTCATGACACGGCAACTCGATGAAACGGGGGACTTTTGCGTAGGGCTGCTTCATCACGAAGTAAAGAGGAGGACGGGAGGACTCGAGGATGGGGGATTCTTTTCTTTCTTCTTTCGGATAGAGTCGGATAGCGAGATAGAGTCGGTTATCTCGTAAGAAAGAGACGATTTTGTCTTTGGAAACGGGTACGGGTTGCAGGTAGGGGAAGATTTCTTCTTTGAAGAAGTCTTTGATAAACTGCTGATGGAACGGCTCTACATGGCTGTCCTGATAAAAGATGATGTGGTTCTTTTGTAGGGCAGGCAATATTTTTTGTTCGTAGATGCGCACACGGTCATCTAGTTGCCGGTTGACTTCCCTGTTGATTTCCTCTACAAGTTCGCGGGCGGATTGTACGCTTTCTTCATCACTTTCCGTTGCGCCGGAAGCAACAGCTTTGTGGTCTGCTACACGGATTTTATAAAATTCTTCGAGGTTGGAAGAGTAGATGGAAATAAAGTTGATGCGTTCGTAAAGGGGGAGACGCTCGTCCAAAGCCTCCAGCAACACGCGGTAGTTGAACGATAGCCAGCTGATATCTCGCTTGAAATATTTATATTTGTTTTCCATATGCTTTAAGATTTTTCCAAATATAGTATCTTTGTAGGATTAAACAAAGAAATTTATGATAAGAATTGGATTATTATCCGATACCCATGCTTATTGGGATGAGAAATACCTGGAGTATTTTGAGCCGTGCGATGAGATTTGGCATGCCGGTGATATCGGTTCGGTGGAAGTGGCGGAGAGGTTGGCGGCGTTCCGTCCTTTCCGGGCAGTCTACGGAAATATTGACGGGCAGGCTATCAGGAAGCTGTATCCGCAGGTGAACCGTTTTACGGTGGATGACACCGAAGTGCTGATAAAACACATAGGCGGCTATCCGGGAAAGTATGATCCTTCGATAATTGGAAGTCTGATGACACGCCCGCCTAAGTTGTTCATTAGCGGGCATTCTCATATATTAAAGGTGAAGTACGACAAGACGTTGGATATGTTGCACATCAATCCCGGAGCTGCGGGGATGTCAGGATTTCATAAAGTGCGTACATTGGTGCGCTTTGTCATCGAGCGGGGGACGTTTAAGGACTTGGAAGTTATCGAGTTGGCGGATAAATAATTTTTCATATTATTTTTGTCATCTCGGATTTCTTTCCGACCTTTGCACCCAGTTTATGAATAATGAAGACGAACATGAAGGGAATTATTCTTGCCGGTGGCAGTGCCACTCGCCTCTATCCGCTTTCTAAAGCGATCTCCAAACAGATAATGCCTGTCTACGACAAGCCGATGATTTACTATCCCCTGTCTACACTGATGCTGGCGGGAATTCGTGAGATTTTGATCATCTCAACTCCGCGTGACTTGCCGATGTTCCGCGATTTGCTGGGAACGGGTGAAGAATTGGGTATGTCTTTCTCTTACAAAGTGCAGGAGCAGCCTAACGGGTTGGCGCAGGCTTTCGTGTTGGGAGCCGATTTCCTGAATGGAGAACCGGGCTGCCTGATTCTTGGAGATAATATGTTTTACGGGCAAGGTTTCTCCGCCATGCTTCGCCGGGCTGCCAATATAGAGAAGGGAGCTTGTATATTCGGCTATTATGTGAAAGACCCTCGCGCGTACGGCGTGGTGGAATTTGACGAACAGGGAAAGGTTATTTCGCTGGAAGAGAAACCGGCAGTGCCGAAAAGCAATTACGCCGTTCCCGGATTGTATTTCTATGATGCCACCGTGACGGAAAAAGCGGCGGCTCTTCGGCCCTCAGCACGTGGAGAATACGAAATAACAGACCTCAACCGCCTGTATCTGGAAGAAGGCACTTTGAAAGTGGAACTTTTCGGACGCGGATTCGCGTGGTTGGATACGGGAAACTGTGACAGTCTGCTGGAGGCTTCCAACTTTGTTGCCACCATCCAAAACCGACAAGGTTTCTATGTCAGTTGTATTGAAGAGATAGCCTGGCGTCAGGGGTGGATTCTGACCGAACAACTGCTGCTGCTGGGACAACGCCTCGAAAAGACCGAGTACGGCAAATATTTGATAGAACTGGCGAAACAATCCTAAAATCAACATAAAAAGTAAAATATGAAAACTTATCTAGTGACCGGTGCCGCAGGTTTTATCGGTGCAAATTACATCAAATACATCTTAGCGAAGCATAGCGATATAAAAGTCGTGATATTGGATGCATTGACGTATGCAGGTAACTTAGGGACAATTGCGAAAGACATTGACAATGAACGTTGCGTCTTTATCAAAGGTGATATCGGGAGCCGCGATGTGGTAGACAGCCTATTTGCTGAATATCGCTTTGATTATGTAGTGAATTTCGCTGCCGAAAGTCATGTTGACCGTAGTATTGAGAATCCGCAACTGTTCCTGATAACCAATATTTTAGGAACACAGAACTTGTTGGATTGCGCACGTCGCGCATGGGTGATGGGCAAGGATGAACAAGGATACCCCACTTGGAGAAAAGGAGTGCGTTATCATCAAGTGTCTACCGACGAGGTGTATGGCTCGCTGGGAGCCGAAGGGTATTTTACGGAGACAACTCCGCTCTGCCCTCATAGCCCGTACAGCGCATCCAAGACAAGTGCGGATCTGTTTGTGATGGCTTATCACGACACTTATAAAATGCCGGTAACGATTACCCGTTGCTCCAACAATTACGGTCCGTATCATTTCCCGGAAAAACTGATTCCGTTGATTATCAAGAATATACTTGAAGGAAAACATCTGCCTGTCTATGGCGATGGAAGTAATGTGCGCGACTGGCTTTATGTGGAAGACCACTGTAAAGCTATCGACCTTGTTGTGCGTGAAGGACAAGAAGGCGAGGTGTACAACGTGGGTGGGCATAACGAGAAGACAAACCTCGAAATCGTGAAGCTGACAATCTCTACTATTCATCGGTTGATGACGGAACATCCGGAATATCGCCAGGTGCTCAAGAAACGGGTGAAAGATGAGAACGGGGAGATTTCCATCGATTGGATCAACGAAGAACTGATAACCTTCGTCAAAGACCGTCTGGGACACGACCAACGTTACGCCATTGACCCAACAAAGATAACAAATGCACTGGGCTGGTATCCCGAAACGAAATTTGAAGTCGGCATCGTGAAAACCATCGAGTGGTATCTGAACAACCAAGCTTGGGTGGAAGAAGTGACTAGCGGAGATTATCAGGGATATTACGAAAAGATGTACGGAAAGTAGATTAAAAAAAAGTGATTAAATGGGGAATGATCTCGTTTTCAAAGAATCATCCCGATAGCTAAAAGAATTCCCATAAACAGCATATTACGCGAGGTCTCGCCTAATATGCTGTTTAATTTTTTACCGCTGTGTATTTTTACCATTCGCCTCCAGGTGAGGACGTGGGGAACCAGGTAAAGCTGTGGAAGAAGGGCAGCGTAAATATGTCCTTCGCGTAAGAAATATAGGCAGAGTAGGGAAGCCGAAATGCCTAGCAGCAGATAGAAATAGCGTCCGAACTTCTCACCGAAACGGACGATGACGGTCCGTTTTCCGCTACGGGCATCCGCTTCGCGGTCTCGATAATTATTGACAACTAACAGCGTGTCGATTACTAGTCCGCAAATGATGGAGGCAATGGTGACATCCGGTGTCCACGTCAGTGCCTGCACGTAGTAAGTTCCGCCTACGGGAACAAATCCGAAGAAAATGATGACTAACACGTCTCCCCAACCGTTGTAGGAGAGGGGATAAGGTCCGGTAGTGTAAAGGAAGGCGAATAATACACAAAGCGCTCCTATGATGATCAACTCCCATCTGGCAAAAAGTAATAGCGTGCAGCCAATCAGGCAGGCAAGTGTGACGGTAACGGCAATTCCGGTTTTCATTGCCTGCGGTGAGATCCATCCTTGTGCGCAAGCACGTTCGGGACCCAACCGGTCTTCACGGTCGGTTCCTTTGAGGAAGTCGAAAAGATCGTTGATGAAATTCGCGGCTATTTGCATCAGACCGGCAAACAGGCAGCAGACAAGGGCAGGCAACCAATGGAAACGTCCGTCCATTGCCGCTAGGGCTGTACCGATTAAAACCGGAGTGATAGCTCCTGTGAGAGTCTTAGGTCGTGCGGCTAATAGCCATGCTTTCAGTGAATTACGCTTTACTTCTTCCATGCTTTAATATTTTATAAAGAGTTTTGACGGACAAAGATACATGATTTTTCGTATCTTTGCGCCCCTAAAAACTTCAAACTAAGAGAAGATGAAGAAATCTATTTATCCGTTTCTACTGCTGACGCTGCTTTTACTTGTTTCCTGCAAGTCGAAAAAGAGGATGGTAGCAACCTTGCCGCGTCTTGTTTTGAACACAGACTCCATTGTTGCGGATACGTCCAACGTCATAGCCGGACTGTTTGCTCCGGATCACTCGCAACTCAAAGATCTGAACGTTTCGAAAGGCAGGAAACGCAGGGCCAAGAAAAATAAATCTTCGGCTGATGCATATAAATCGGAGGACTGGGTGCTTCGCGGTACGAAAATAACTTCTTCCGAAGTGGACGTTTCCTCCGTCTATTCAGGGGTGGATCGTGTCGTGAAATATGACTTTACCCACCGGGACGTTCCCGAAGCCTTCGAGGGTTTTCGCATCGCTTTTATCTCCGATTTGCATTATAAGAGTTTGTTGAAAGAGAAAGGACTGAATGATTTGGTTCGCCTGCTGATTGCCCAGAAAGCGGATGTACTCTTGATGGGCGGCGATTATCAGGAAGGTTGTGAGTATGTAGATCCTTTGTTTTCGGCGCTTGCACGGGTGAAGACACCGATGGGGACCTACGGGGTGATGGGGAATAACGATTACGAGCGTTGTCATGACGAGATTATCCGCACGATGAAGCATTATGGAATGCACCCGTTGGAACACGAAGTGGACACACTCCGCAAGGACGGTCAGCAAATTATCATTGCCGGTGTGCGCAATCCTTTTGACTTGGGGCAGAACGGAAAGTCCCCCACGTTAGCCCTTTCTCCCAGAGATTTCGTTATCATGCTGGTGCATACTCCGGACTACGTGGAAGATGTTTCTGTAGTCAATACAGATCTCGCTTTGGCAGGGCATACGCATGGCGGACAAGTATGTGTGTTCGGGATTGCTCCGGTGTTGAACTCGAATTACGGCACACGTTTCCTCACCGGACTGGCTTGTAATTCGGCTAAAATTCCTTTGATTGTAACCAACGGGATCGGAACCTCCCAATTACCAATTCGTATCGGTGCTCCGGCGGAGGTTATAATGATTACTCTGCATCGGTTGAAGGAGTAAGTACACTTTCTATTTGCTCCCACACCTTCGGATGCAGGAAATACCGGACATCCTTTCCTGCCTTCAGCGCCTCACGAATGAATGTGGAGCTGATTTCAAACACTGGAGAATGGACGAGGCGGACAGTTTCCGGCAATTCTTCCGCCGCTACGGGAAAGCCGGGACGGGGGTAAATAATGATGTGGTTCTCTTTAATGATGCGCTCCGGCTGAAACCAACGGTCGAAACGCGCCCAATTGTCCGAACCGATGATGAAGTGAAACTCACGGTCGGGATAGGCTTCGCGCAGTTTTTCGAGCGTATATACACTGTAAGAAGGACGGGGAAGATGAAATTCAAAATCCGAAGCACGGAAATGGGGGTAATCGCTGATACACAGTTCTACGAGCCGGAGACGCAGTTCGTCACTCCATAGCTCATCCTGCGTTTTCAGAGGGTTTTGAGGAGTGACCATGAACCAGATTTCATCCAAGCCTTCGTACTCGCAAAGGTAATTGGCCAATGCGAGGTGTCCGATATGAATCGGGTTGAAAGACCCGCTGAATATTCCGGTTTTCAGTCGATGGCTTTTTTTCATTGGTTGCTTCCTTCCTTGTTATAAGCTACTTTTTCCATTGGATTGGTAACTGGTAACTCCTTTTTCCAACTTTAGTTTATTTCTCCAGAAACTCCTTAATCACTTTCAGCGTTTCGGCTTTGGCCGTTTCTAGGTTATCATTCATGATGATGCAGTCAAATTGCGGAGCGAAGCTCAATTCATATTCCGCTTTGGCGATGCGGCTTTCTATCACTTCGGGAGTGTCTGTGCCTCGTCCTTCCAACCGGCAACGCAATTCCTCCACCGAAGGCGGCTGGATAAATACTGACAACGCACGCTCACCGTAAAATTTCTTGATATTGCATCCGCCTACCACATCAACGTCGAACACGACATTCTGTCCGGCTTCCAATTGCTTTTCCACCTGCTCTTTCAGCGTCCCATAGTAACGGTCTTTATACACTTCCTCGTATTCTAGAAATTCGTTGTTCTCGATGCGGCTACGAAACTCTTCCGGAGTAAGGAAGAAATATTCCACCCCATGCTGTTCCGTTCCGCGTGGAGGACGGCTGGTGGCGGAGATAGAAAACGCAAGATTCAAATTCTGCGTCAGCAGATAATTGATGATTGTAGATTTCCCCGAACCCGACGGAGCGGAGAATATAATTAATTTGCCAGTCATAGTTAAATTAAGAATGAAGAATTAAGAATGAAGGATGAAGGATGAGAGACGTTCGTCTACATCACGTTCAGTACCTGTTCTTTAATCTGTTCCAGTTCATCTTTCATCTGAACCACGATTTTCTGCATTTCGGCATGATTGGACTTGCTGCCCAGCGTATTGATTTCACGTCCCATTTCCTGAGCGATAAATCCCAATTTCTTGCCTTGTCCGTTGCCGCTTTCCAGCGTACTGATAAAATATTTCAGATGGTTGCTGAGGCGTTGTTTCTCCTCGTTGACATCCAGTTTTTCGATATAGTAAATCAACTCCTGCTCCAGACGGTTTTTGTCGTAGTCCACGCTCAGCGTCTTTTCGAGAGCGTCTGTGATACGTTCTTTCACCTTTTCCACACGTTCTTTCTCGTAAGGAGTAATCTTTTCGAGCAGGCTTGTGATGTTGGCAATCTTCTCGCGGAACTTCTTTTCCAGTGCAGCCCCCTCCTGTTTGCGGAAATCCACCAGATGCCCGATCGCTTCCGCTACAGCAGCGTGCACCGCTTTCCATTCTTCCTCCGTAAGTTCCTGAATTTCAGTCTTTGTCATCACGTCCGGCATGCGGAGCAATGTCTGAAACCAGTCGGCAGGAAGAGGAATATTAAGATTTTCCGAGATGGCCAAAATCTGTTTGTAGTAGCCCTCCACAAGAGCCTGATTGATAGGAGTAGCGCTTTCCGCCCCCTCTTTCTTCTCGATCCACAGGCTGAAATCCACCTTGCCGCGTTCCAGCACTTTGGAAATCTCGTTACGGATTTCGATCTCTTTTTCACGATAAGCCGGAGCGATGCGAGTGGAAAGATCCATAGCCTTGCTGTTGAGCGACTTAATTTCTACATTTATTTTTTTATCAGGGAGTTCGGCTGTAGCTTTGCCGTAACCTGTCATCGATTGTATCATAAATCTTAAAGTTTTGTGCAAATTTACACGATTATTTTAAGAATTGGAAATTATCATGTAAATTTGCGACAATTTAATAAGCTGATTTTTATGTCGTGTATACTGAATATTGAAACCTCCACCTCCGTTTGCTCGGTGGCAATCAGTGAGGACGGAATGGTTCCGTTTGTGGAAGAAGACCTGAAAGGCCCTTCACACGCCGTTTCTTTAGGAGTTTTTGTCGATGAGGCATTGTCATTTATCGACAGTCATGCTATCCCGTTGGATGCGGTTGCGGTCAGTTGCGGGCCGGGATCTTACACCGGACTCCGGATCGGGGTTTCGATGGCGAAGGGAATCTGTTACGGACGCAACATTCCGTTGATCGGGATTCCGACGCTTGAGGTGCTGTGTGTTCCGGTCTTGCTGCATGAGAATCTTCCCGAAGACGCTTTGCTCTGTCCTATGATCGACGCCCGACGTATGGAAGTTTATGCAGCCGTTTACGACCGTGCCTTAGATGTGAAGCGTGCCGTTGCAGCCGATATAGTGGACGAAAATTCCTATCTGGAGTTCCTGAACGAACGCCCGGTTTATTTCTTCGGTAACGGGGCTGCCAAATGCCGCGAGAAGATAACGCATCCCAACGCGCATTTTATCGACAAGGTGCATCCGTTAGCCAAAATGATGTTCCCGCTTGCAGAGAAGGCAATAGCGAAAGAGGATTATAAGGACGTGGCCTACTTCGAACCTTTCTACCTGAAGGAATTCGTTGCTTCCACACCGAAGAAACTCCTTTGATGAATTGGTGATGAGCAATTAGCAGTAACTTGATTAGCAATAAACAATTAATAATGGACGAAAGTGATTTTCAACTTTCAACTTTTTAAGATTATGCAATATAATACCCAACAGAAAAGAATGCCGCTTCCCGAATACGGGCGCAGCATACAAAATATGGTTGACTATGCGTTGACTATACAAGACCGTGCGGAACGTCAGCGTTGTGCCAACACGATTATAAATATCATGGGCAATATGTTCCCTCATTTGCGTGACGTGCCCGATTTCAAGCATAAACTTTGGGATCATTTGGCCATTATGTCCGGTTTTGAGCTGGACATCGATTACCCTTACGAGATTATCCGCAAAGACAATCTGGTGACCCGTCCGGAACACATACCTTACTCTACTGCCCGTATGCGTTACCGTCATTACGGTCACACTTTGGAGATACTGATCAAGAAAGCCATCGAATTTCCCGAAGGAAATGAAAAGAGGAACTTGATAGCTTTGATCTGCAACCACATGAAGAAGGATTACATGGCGTGGAACAAAGACACGGTGGACGACCGGAAGATAGCCGAAGACCTTTATGAACTGTCCGACGGCAAACTCCAGATGACCGATGACATCATCCGCCTGATGGCCGAGCGTTTGAGCCAGAACTACCGCCCGAAGATGAACTACAATAACAATCGTCAGAATAACAAGAGACGATATTAAAAAATTTAATACCCCGAACATCAATGGCTTCATTTGTAATCGAAGGAGGACACCGGCTCTGCGGCGAGATTCATCCGCAAGGTGCCAAAAACGAAGTTTTGCAGATCATCTGCGCTACGTTGCTGACTGAAGAGGAAGTGACGGTGAACAATATACCTGACATTTTGGATGTCAACAACTTGATTCAGCTCTTGCGTGAGATGGGAGTGACGGTTGCAAAGAAAGGCATTGATACTTATAGCTTTAAGGCCGAAAATGTAGATTTGGCTTATCTCGAAAGCGATGAGTTTCTGAAGAAATGTTCCAGCCTGCGGGGGTCCGTCATGCTGATAGGTCCGATGGTTGCCCGTTTCGGCAAAGCGCTGATCTCCAAACCGGGAGGGGACAAGATTGGTCGCCGTCGTCTGGATACCCACTTTGTCGGCATTCAGAATTTGGGGGCAGACTTCCGCTACGATGAGGAGCGTGGAATCTACGAGATTACCGCCAAACAACTTCGGGGCAATTATATGTTGCTGGACGAGGCTTCCGTCACCGGAACAGCCAATATCGTGATGGCTGCCGTGCTTGCCAAAGGCACTACCACTATTTATAATGCAGCCTGCGAGCCTT